>Ga0214545_1000625_pt1 | contig 58629 bp, 32 predicted proteins | sample CNSS4metaG_FD_160064 | JGI IMG/M metagenome (GOLD analysis project Ga0214545, IMG submission 160064) | Root nodule microbial communities from cowpea collected in UCLA plant growth center, Los Angeles, California, USA - CNSS4 | ecosystem: Host-associated > Plants > Roots > Nodule | place: USA... | reverse complement strand
AAAAATGTGTACGTATATATACAGCAGAGCATAAACTCCAAATGGTAGCAGCATGAGATTTGATGAGTGCAAGAAAGAGAAGCATTAGAGTAGAATTGTGAAGTAAGAAAAGAAAAGAAAAGAAAAGGGTGTTCATCTTCCATCAAGAACCCCACTGAAGACTTGGCTGTCTCCACCTAATGATGCTTCCCATTCTGTGGATGACATAACAATCTGAGACAATGCCACAACTATCTCCCTCATCACAGGCCTGTCGTTTGGATCTTCGCACAAACACCAATGAGCTACTTCTGCCATCTGCAAAGGGAAATGTTCCAAATAACAAAATTATGAGGTCATAATAATATCAGAATGAGGAAAGCAACAATGTTAAGCTATCCCCTACAATATCCCTAAAGACACACAATAACTATGTTAAAGAAGTGATCATTAACTTTCTTCGAACACAAAATATTCTTTGAACCAAAGAACCTCATCCTTAGTTCTTCTTACCCATCTTGCTTTTAAATGACATTTGTTTTTTTTAGGTGATTAAGAAACTCATTTGTCTGCTTGTTTTCACCCCTTGTTTAGTTATCTATGAAGTTTTAGTCAAAGAAAATGTATTCTAATTTATGATAAGCTTACTAATAAAATCCCTATTAAAGCATAAACTTTTCATTGGTGCTCTTGACTTCTTATAGTGAAAAGTTTTGGTTACAGGTCCTTGCGAGTGAAGCTGATATCCTCAATTACTACTTTACTGTCTCTGAAAAAACAAATATCTGTCAAAACTAATTTTTTTTATTTATATTTCCATTGAGTCCACATAGAGATATTAAATTAAAGTAGAGTATGTGAATGAAGATAGGAACTTGAGGTAAATCTAACCCTGTAGACATCTTCCATTGGATAGCTATGCTGAAGATTCCCATCTATGGCATCTGCTAAAACATTCTCTGGGTATTTGTTTTTGAAGATTTGGCTAACCTGAATGTGATGAAAAGAAGGATCATCATTCTTCCTTTTAAATAATAATAGTAATAATAATAAATGTTTGAGTATTAAGTCAAGATTTCTCTGAATAAATTCTATTTCTCTCCCATCTCTTCTTAATTTTCTGAGAAACGAGTTTGACTTACAACTGTAACAAGTGATTTCATATTGTTGGGTTGTTGGTTGTCACGAAATAGTGCACGTTTTCCTGTTATCAACTCTGACAGAACCACCCCAAATGCAAATACATCTGTTTTTATAGTCACTTGAAGCTCCTTAACAGATCTTAAAGGAGCAAAAAAGCAATCAAGTCAGAATAAAATCAAGTGGTGTGTAATTTTTGTTTACTTGGGTTTAAGTATATAATGATAGCAAGAAAATTGATTGAGTTGAATACCCCAAGAGAGTGTAGTTTATGATCTGAAAGCACAAAACCTACTCTGGTGGAAGGTAGCCCGGTGTTCCAACAAGCCTTGTGGCTATGAATTCTTCATCATTGGTTCGTTCTACCAGCTTTGCAAGTCCAAAATCTGCTACCTACGTACAAAACCCCAAGTTAGCGGATTGATTTTGAACTAAGTATAGAGACTTTGGTTCAAAGTTTTCTCAACTCAGCTTTACAAAGGAATAAAATAAAGTCATCCCCAGCAATTTCTTACAAGACATGTTAAATTCAAAGGGACAAGTACAATGTTTTAAAACCTATGTTGTTTTGTTAAACTACAGTGTTATAACATGTTTATCATATGATGACATGAATAGCAGATTCAGTTTACTTTGTGTATTAAAATGTTTTGATAACTAGTCCCAATTTTCTTTCGGTGGTGGCAATTTTAGACAGAGAAGAAGGGAGCAAAACAAAGTAAGATTTACCTTTGCTCTAAGCTTCTCATCAAGGAGAATATTGCAAGTCTTTATATCACGATGCACATATCGAGCTTTCGTGTAATCATGTATATATTCAAGACCTTTTGCTGCATCCAATGCAATTTGAACCCTAGCACACCAAGAAAGAGGCTGGTGACCTGTCCCGATACAATGGTAAAATTAAGTTATATTACTTAATTTGATCCGTGGTAATCATACTCTTTTACCAAATGGATTAATCTTTTGAAAAGATTTATGATTTTGGCATCTGATATACCTTTCAGTAATGGATCATGAAGGTGCTTACTGAGAGATCCATTTGGAACATACTCGTACACCAAATAAAGGTGGTCATCTCCGCTGGCATATCCCAACAACTCCACCTGAAACAATGATTATCTATAGTATAATCAAACAACAACATATCTTAAAGATAATGCCAAAGCTCTCTTCATTAGAGACATTACTTACAATGTTAATGTGATGGATCTTACACAAGGCCTTGAGTTCTGCATAGAATTCTTTGGATTTATTAGACCTCATCTTCTTTACAGCAACCTCCTGAAGTTAAAACAGCTATCAATCATTCTCCATTTATCAATCAGCACATGAAAATATGCTTCAATGTCTTTGGTTTTCATACCTTCTCCTCTAACATTCCGAAATACACACTCCCGTATCCACCTACTCCAATCTTTCGTGTTTCGTCGAAGTTATTCGTAGCATCTTCAATCTCCTCTAGAGCATAAATTACTGGTCTTTCTGATTCAAATGGAGTTGCATCTTCGGCCATATTTAACATGAATAAGCAAAAGACCTTCTTAGTCTCCTTGTAGAGATATTAGGAAATTACTGAAATAAACTTAGTATTTTGGAAAATGAGTTGTTTTTGCTTCCAAAAATTTATTTTCAAGTTACCTTCTATATGTTCTGCATGAAAATCTCGGTTCTTTATGGAAATAGTTCTATTTCCAATTGATCTTTTAGACACTATATTTGGATCATTTTTTGCGGCTACACTGGCCCTGGATCTCCTAAGAACGACAACGAGAATGATCAAAGTAATAGTTGAAAAGAATGTCACACCCGCTAAGATGCCAATGATTATATAGTGTTTCTTCTCTGCAAACAAGGGAAAGCCATGCTAAGATTTTGCAGCGCGAGCCAATAAAAATATGGAAAAATCATATGAAACATAGAAGGGATTGAAGAAGAGGAATCATCACCTTTTCCTTTGGAAGGCAAACCATTGAGTTCCCTTGGAACATACAGCACCCAATTAATATCTATGAATGAAGGGTTCTGAACCAGAACTTCGTTCATACTCACCATGTCATCTAAGGTAGCATTTAGCAGTGTAGCGATTGATATGGGTGTATCATTCCGCTGAACTGTATACGTGACAACAATTTGGGAGTCACTTTTTTTTGAACACCCACAAGGAAGATGTATTGCCAAGTCCTCATTTGGGTCCACTTCTGTGTTAATAGACCAGGCTTGGCCACTGTAAACAACGTTGTTAATCTCCACAGAAGAGTCATTAGGCTTCACCTTGTAGGTTGTATCATAGAAATATCCGCCAAGGTCATCATCATTAGTGTTATTGCAGGAACAAGGCACTGTTACAAGGTAATCTTTCTTTGTGCCACGCATTATAGGTTTGATTTGGGAGGGATGAACGGAGTAAAAGTTGGCTAAGTCATCTGCGTTGTGATTGTAACTTATGTGGTAGAGTGAGGCATTGCATGTGCTGATCATAGAGGAGCATCTGAAGGGTTCCAAGTAAGTTGTTTTGAGAGAAGCTTGGAAGGAAAACACAGCTACACTTACACAAGAAGTAGCAAGAAGAGGAATGAGAAGAGAAAGAAGAGAAGACATGGTTTGTGGGATCATGAAACTTGTTTGAAAGGGAAGAGAGATAGGAAAGCAATAATGGGCTGGTTAGTTTCCTAGTGCATCCGTTGCATTGCACTTGTCATCATGTGGTTGTTGCTTCTTGATTTCAAGAACTAGAAACGTTCTCCACTTAGCATGATTTTACAAAATGTGATGATGGTGATGATTATTATTATAGAATTATTTGGTTCCAATCGTAAGGATGGAGCATACATATTTGTGGGATCTCCGACGGCAATAGTGGACTCGAATAGAAAACAAAAGCCATAGACAAGTTCCACACCGAATAAAAAAGCCATGGTGCCATCACAAGTCACACTCTACCTCTAGTTTAATGCCACTTGAATCACGAGCGGCAAAAATTACTTTATGTTATCTGAGTTTTCGTTTTATCCACACGTTAGTCGTTTTCAGTTGAAGTATACTAACTTGGATTTTAAAGAAATAAGTGTGAAAGAATCTAATTATTTGTCATAAGGGTTTATGTCATCTTCGGAATTAACTCCCCAACCTTTTTAAGTTTTTTTTTTCATATTAAAATTTGAGAACTAACTTTATTTGAATAGTAAGAATTATTTTCTAGTTCTATATGTAAATAGATTTTTAAGTTTACCACTATCCTCTAGAAATACATTCATTTATTTTCAAATTTAAGTTTTATGCATATGAATAATTAAATCACAAATCTAAGTTGGATGGATCAACATAATGATTGTTATACATTAAGAAGACCATCCTATAATTATTTTTATTCTCATTACATTAAAAAATAATAATGACAATCACATTAAACAAGTAATTAGCCTGTAATAAGCGTAGTAAGTCTCTACAAATAGGTGAAAAAAATTCATCTTTGGGTGAGTTAAAGTGAAAGGTTTTAATAACTAATAGTCTCATGGTAAAATAACTAATATCTAGAATAAACCTGTTAATAATAACATAATTCATAAACAGAAATTGAACTATAAAACTCCATAAATCGGATTAAATCAATGGGTCATTGGATGTTAGATGATCCAAAGATTCACAATATCTAAAAGTTTAATATTAATAAAAATTGTATACAATAAATAAATGGATCCTTTAATAATCTTATAAAGTTATTTTTTTAATATGTACGAAGTCCTTGAGCTTGAATCTGAAATTAGAATTGTTTTTACTTTCAATTTTGATATTATTTTCATTTTTATCCTTAAAAATCACTTGATCTGTGTGTTAAATGAAGTTTCAGAATGACATTTTAGTTGAAACATGTCCAGAAGGATAAATAATTCAAACATCTTCAAATATCTTTTGACACAAATTTTTTTCTGTAATAGGATTAGAAGAATTATATTTATTAATTTTCAAAATTAAAGTAACAAATTATATGAAAGTTTGAGAGAGAGATGTGAATTTTAATTTGATGTCAAATTTTATAAACTAGAAATCTATTTCACTTTTTTTTTTTTTAGGTAAAGAGAATTTCTTTAGGTGCAGGAAGAAAAGCCCTCTTGTCTTTGAATTTCGGCCGAATAACTGCTGACAATCATCAACGAAACCCATTTTTTTCTAACACGGGTGGCAGACTTTTTGTTCGGTGAACAGCTATCTTCTCGCGCCAACCTTAAACCAAAACAAGTAAGGGAGAAAAGAGAGGTTGTGAAAGTTCATTGACTTTTGGCCTAATTAGTTTCCCTTCCAATAGTAATGAAAGAAACAATGACAATGTTCCAACTATATATAGAAACACAAAAATCTATAATTAATTTGCCACCTTTCTTATTCTCTCTGCAATCAAAATTTCTCCATTGGGTCATGCCTATTTGAACCAAAAACCATAATTAACAGAAAACAAGGAAACACCTGTCCTTAATAACAACCTCAGACCACAAACGCACTTTGTTGGGTTATAAAGGGACCAAATATTTGTTTGCTATGAGTGCCATTGAACCTACATTGAGTTTTTCTCAGCACCGGAAAATGGCACGGATCTTCCTTACCACTCTTTCTCTGCTGCTCCTGCTCCTTGCTCCTTCCGTGGCTGGTCAAGCATACACACCGGTATCTTCTTATGAATCTCAGGTTCCATTTCTGGGCCGCCATGAAGATTCCAACACTAAACTAACCGGTGATTCACCCGAGGAAAGAAAAAAGTTCGATGATCGAACACGCTACACAATACCTCAAAATGCTTACCACTCTCCCAACAAACTCATTGAAGGATACTACGACAAAACTTGCCCCGATGCAGAAAAAATGGTCGCCACAGGGTTCCGCCAGATCGTTAGGCTCAACCCAGGCGCAATCGGTCACATCATTCGCCTTCAGTTCCATGATTGCTTCGTCAATGTAAGCATTTCCAAACCTTCTCTTTCTTCTCTCTAAGTCAATCTTGTTATAACCAAACTACCAGAAACATATAACATACACATTTTACAGAAAAAGTAAATTAATAGTGAAATGAAATCAGTCAAGGTGATGACAGTAAAATAGTTTATATAGTTTTCCAATGACATAGTGATGAGTTTCTAACCGAAGTTGGGATTGAACAAAGGGATGCGATGGATCGATTTTGTTAGATTTTACACCATCGGGTGACATGGTTGAGAAAAGTTCAATGTTCAATGGTCTGCTCCTGAAAGGGTCAGACATAATTGATGACATAAAGACAAGGCTGGAGAAGAAGTGTCCTGGAATCGTGTCATGTGCCGACGTATTGGCATTTACCACGAACGAAGCAATGACAATGGCGGGTTTACCTGCTCGGAGGCCCCTTGGTGGACGCAGAGACTCCATTGTTTCCCTTGCAAGCATTGTGGAAGCCGACAATCTTCCTATGTCAGATTGGAACATCGACCAAATGATGGAACTGTTTGGCAGGAAAGGGTTCAACATAGAAGAAATGGTGGTGATGATTGGTGCACATTCTGTCGGCATTGCTCATTGCGACTTCTTCATGCAGAGGGCCTTAAACTTCAATGGCACTGGAATCCCTGACCCTACCCTGGGTGTGGAGGCGATTGAGGAAATCAGAAAAGCATGTCCTGACGCTGGCACGGCCCTGTTTAGGAACCCCCCTGTGAACTTCGATGCCACACCAACTGTTCTTGATAACCTCTTCTTCAAGGACATGGTGGAGAAAAGGAGAAGTTTGCTCATCACCGATTCTCATCTGCTTGAAGATCCCAGAACTAGACCAATCGTCGAACAGATGGCAGGTGACCCTACCTTGTTCCCCAGAAGGTTTGCTGAGGTCATGATCAAGCTCACTTCTTTGAATGTGCTCACAGGGACTGAAGGGGAGGTCAGAAAGATCTGTAGGTCCACCAATTAAACTTCCCATCAATCAAATTACTGTAACTAAACCATCATCATCATTAACTAAATTTCTTATTCTTTAATTCTTTTTTTTTTTTCTTTCCCTTCTGGGGCATTTTCCTGATATCCACAATCATGGTGCCTCATTCCGAGGTTCCATTCATTTCGACTTTCTGTCATGTATTCATGGCCAACTAACTGTTATTGATTTTTTCTTATGTATTTCTGTCATCTGTTCATGGCCTAGTAACTGTTATTTTACTGTTTTGTTAATAACGATTTATCTATCATTCAACAATAAACTTATCTTCAATTAGATGAACGAAGAAGTATGAATAATCATTCAGAACTTTTAGTTGCAAAAATTGTGTAAAATTGCAAAAATGGTTACGTTGATACGGTTAAAAAATATTTGAAATAAAGAGAATCGAAGTGTATAAAAGAAATTGAATTATTTTTTATGTATTATTATTTGAACTAAATTATATACTCATTTATGGTATTAGAAAATGTACTTTACCGACTTATATTTGGGTTTTCTTAATTACATTGACATATTATGTACAAATTTATTAATAATAGAAATAGGTTCATTTATTTTACAATTTTTTTTTGTATATATTAGTTAAAGATTGTGTGCTTATACATTGTGAGGAAGAAACTTCTTTTTTATTCTCATTATATGCAAAAATGAAAATTTGTCACCAACTAAGCTATTAGTCTATAATTAGTGAGCTCATGTGAAAATAGAGCCAAGAAAAAAAAAACTGAGGTCAAAGTTCATTCTGAAATGAATTAAAGTCGAATTTTGTTGTTCTCATTAGATATTCTCTGTGCACTTAAGGGTGGAACAAACTATGTTTTGGAAAAAATGTCTTTGACCTAGTATTGTGAAAGTTGACATGATCATTGATCCGTGGAGGAAATGAATCAGTGGTCAAATTGTTATTTACCCTATATATTATTATAAGATTTAAATTAATGCATTATTAGTACATTAATGATTATAATTTCCTTATATTATTATTATTATAATTATGTACATACAATATACACATAATAAATTGCTTATTTAAAAAACTATTTTTAATAAAATCGATAAACAGTGAATAACTCTATCTTTTTGGTAAACATGTTTTTTTATATGTAGGTTATAACATACTTGACAAATAAGTATATTATTTTAATGTTATAAAATATTTAATATAATTATAAATAATAATAATAATAATAACAATAATGCTAGTAAAAATATTTATTTAAATAAGTTAAATATTAGGTATAAAAGACATTTTTGAAATAATTCATAACTTGAGACTTTCACAGGTAAAGCCTAACTTAATTTGAGCAAGATGAATATCTATTACAGATTTTTCTACATAATAGTTATGTCTATTTCCTTCTGCACTCAAAGTTACCTTTCTTCGTTGATTTACTTTATTTTATATATTTAGTCAAGATTGAGCAAGACCTGCAACTTTTTTAGGAATTTGTAACTTTTATAGGTTGAGACTCCAATTTATTTATATTTTGATGATGTCTATATTTAAACATCAGTTAAGAAAGTGGCATATTTAAACACAGTGTAATTTAGTTTTTCAGTTTAGAACAGGAGGAGACACAGTGTTGAACCCAAAACCCAAGGTTGAAACTTTTCTACACGCAGAGGGAGTGCAAGAGGATGATGAATGTTAGAATGAAGAGAGAACTCACAAGCGTAATAAAGATGCAAATAGAGAGACGGTGGTGTAATGGATTGCGCTGTTTCAGCTCTGTATCTTCGAATTGGAAGGGCGTCATCCCCACTCTGCTGCAGCCCAGAGTTCTGCTGTACGACGCCGTTTCCCTCTTCTGCCACCGAGGTATTCATTCTTCACTGTCATTACTCTGTATTCAGTTCATGGGGTGTCGTGTTTCGTGTGATCCAACTCTTGGGGTGTGTGCTTTTGCTTGTTGGCTGCCTTGGTTAGAATAAAGATCCCACCTTTCGTATTGGGGATGCTCTTAGAACACGAAAATTTGGAAAGGTTAATATATCTAACGTTCAAAAAAAAAAAAAAAAAAAAACTAAGCATTCTACTAGGTTGGTCTAGGTTTTGAATTGCTTATAGGGTCTCGACTCGATTTCGTTGTGATTCTCGAAGTTGAGGGAATTGTATGCAGACGAATGCGTTTGATGTGACTGCAATTGCAGTTCGGAGGCTCCCAAAATCTTGACATTGCAGTATAAATCACGTCCAAGATTTCTGTCACTGACTGTTCTTTAAGAAATTGAGCACATGCCACAAATATTCCAATTCTTTTTGAATTTCATCGCGTTCCTGTTAGTTTATTTTTTGTCTCAGTGTGAGGTGGATCTTTCTTTGTATGTTTTATGGTTTTTATCAGTCTGGAGTTTTCAGCTCTTTGCTTCTTTATTGAATGCTAAATGGTGTCTGTTGTATTTTGTGTGTAATGATTCAGTTTAGTTTATTCAGATTCCTTGCGCTCAAATAGAGACAAATTGGTAGGAGTATTCTTAGCTCAGGCGTCGAATTGAAGAACGCAGTTTACTTTAATTGGTATGATAGATGACAATTTGAATATCCCATGTAATAGGGATTGAAGATGATAAGATGATGTCGGAGCCATTGGTGACCCTTGTTTGTTCATCCTTTGAACATCTACATTGTTATATTAGGATCTGACAATCAATTTCAACTTATCGGTGAGTTTTCAACTAAGCTATTTTCATTTTTTTGGGGACATTGTCTTAAAAAGACTAGGGAATAGTTTTTGAAAAGTCTCTTTAATTGCTGTCACCCCTAGCCCTGTCTTAGTTGTGGCCTCTTCGAGAGTTGCCTTAGTTGCAACTTGAAGGGTGGTGGTTTAGCCTCACATCAACTAGTAATATGACTGACTATAATAGAATATATAAATGCAGTGCAAAGCTCAAGTTAGAAGTGAAATTTTGTGGAGTTGAGTTAGGTGTAAACCTAATTTCCAAGAATACTTTATTGAGGTTATGTTTAGCTGTGGGAAGGAAACTATCTCTATAAGATAGACTTGGTGAAACTAGAGGTTACAAAATTAGTAATTGGCATTTTGATTGATGTTTTTAAAATCTGGTAGGCTTGTTAACGATTTTCATGGCTGTGATAATTCTGTGTTGACAGGAGTAAAATGGGTAATCAGAGCAGATAAGGACAAACGGATCAAATTCTGCTGTGTTCAATCTGATGCTGCTGAGCCATATTTGAGAGCTTGCGGTCTTGACCGAGAGGATGTCATATGGCGAATGTTGTTTGTTGAAGGCCTCAATGAATATTCTCAGGGATCCACTGGTTAGAATGCTCTCACTCATTTAGTTAACTTCAATGGTATCCATTTTGTTGTTTTTCACATTCTTTAGACTATTTTACTGCATCACTGTAGTTTTAGCATACATGCGTGCATATAAAGTTTTAGCATTAGTCCAGATCTGTTGTTGCTTTGGAAGGAACAATATGAGATCTGCTTTGTATATTGAGTTTTTAGGTCTTTGAACATTGATAAGTTTCTTGCTTTGTTGAATTGATAAGTCCATATTCTGTAGTATGATGAATGCCACTCTCAATCTGAATTAAGAGTGATGTTGCTAACAGCATCTGAATCTGGATCATGTTTAGAGCAAATTCTGGAACAAATATTTAGATTAATACTTCACAAATGAGGCTTTGTGAATTATATTTTCACCAAACTTCTCTTTGTATGTGATTTTTGTTTTGTGTCAATCTGATTGATTTATGATCTGCAGCTGCATTGCGAGTTCTGTCATACTTACCACCACCTTACTCTGCTTTAAGCTCACTCTGGGTGATTCCTACTCCTCTCAGGGATGCTCTCTATGATTATGCAGCAAAACGAAGATATGAATGGTTAGGTAGGGCTGAAGATTATTTGGTTTTGCGAGAGAAACATCTGCTTGAGCGTTTCATCGATAGGGAAGAACTCATGAGACGAGCTCAGGATTTGTAGTTTTAGCCACACTTTACACTTACAACTTTTTTCTTCTGTTATCAGTCACAATTTACACTTACAACTTACAACTTTTTTCTTCTGTTATCTTCTACAATGGTAGATTGTAAATTTGAAATGCTTTCGCGAATAGTGTCCTTGACCCAAAATCACTTACCCTTGTTCAAATTACAAAATTTTCAGTGTACTTTGGAATACCGTTCTTGAGAATTACATAAATATCAATATTCAGTTAGATATTCCATTCCTCCTATTCTCGACTCCTTAGATGATGTTGTGTAACAAATTGATTTGTAATGTCATGCACCACATTTTACACTTTTTGCTGCAGAGAGAATAAAAGGGGATGATTGCATATTATGATGTTATCAATACTATCATTTATGAGTTTCATACCAATTCATTTATCCATTTATGAGTTTCATATTTCTGTATAAAAACTTGTTTATACAGAGAGTAATAAATGATACAAATCCACTTTTGAATAGATTGATGAAAGGATCCTATGAGGTCCAATAAACAAAGGAACAAATAATACAAATATCTGATCTTTGCAATTTACATTTGACAAACCTTATTATATTAAACTTCATTCTGAACTTAAATGAAAGGGACAAGTGTTTAAATATAGGCTCTCAAAGTGACCGGAGTTCTGATTAAATGAAACAATACATGTCTCAGTTTTTGAATAAAACACATTGTGCAGTAATGCAGACTTGATGAAAATCTGAAATTTGCATATCGTTCTTCTCCCTCTTTTAATGTATGTCATCAATTAAAGTGATTACTACTAAACAAAAAATGAAAGAATTTCAAATCTTGTATTGTCTCATTTTAATTGATGTGGTGCTTAAACTCATATTTCCATTCCTAACATTCTTGGTACCGCTCCAATAGTAGCTTTTGTCATTCTCTTCAAAGTGAAATCTGAATTTTTTTGTATATCTTTTTCTTTTAATGGACTGCTAAATCCTCAGAATAAGATGCATCAGTATCACTAATAAAAAAGTCTGCAAATTATTTATATCTTTTCCTCTTCCATAATTTGTGGTTTCTGTGACGAATGAACTGGTTTGGCTCCACTTCTCTATGGAACAGTTTCACTCAAATGAAAATCAGTTGTTTCTTCAGCAATGTCTTTCAATATCTCACATGTTCTTTTCATTATCCAAGCAATTTTGCTTCGGAAAACAACATTCTCAGGATGAAAAGATGATAAGTGAGAGTTTCGTACCTGGTCCAAGATGTCATCCATCTCATAAGTCGTATCTTTTAACATTCTCAGTCAATCCTTGATAGCTTCATTTCAGAATTGTTTCTCCTCAGCATCATCAAGTGTGGCCTTGAGTGCAGTGAACACGCTGTCCATGTCACTTCCATTATTCTCTTCTGATAACTTTGTAACATTATAAACATTGATTTGAGTATTACTAAACATGTTGAAAAAATATGATTCTTGTTTAAGCAACTACAATAAAGAATAATTAAAGATTAACTAGTAATTGAGTTTTCTAAATTTTATGTATAAAAGAAGACGGTAAAAAGAAAAGTGAAAATGTGCTCACAGGTTTTGTCTTCAAGATTCTTAGAAGCCATAATATAATTTAGCAATCAACTTCTCAATGAGAAAGACCATTGGTAGTCTCAACTCAAATAGTAAATATAGTTTAGCAATTAAGTCCCAAGGAGAAAGACCAATGCTCACAAAATTGGTACTATCAAATAAAATCAAAACTTTACAATGGGATGCACCAAGTCATTACAGAAGTGCAAAAAATTCTGAAAACAAACCAATTAAATAACTAAATCGATCAGAAATCAGACCAAATAATCAAGTTTAAACCATCAGAAATCAGAACAAATAATTTAAATTGTTTTGGGTGGGATGCACTAGCCTTTGCATCAGTGCAAAACAAAGGCAATGCTTGAGAAACCAAGTAGCAAGCTACCTTGAAGGTTCTCTCCCTACAAAAATAAATTTAATATCGTGTGGACTAATAGTCCACATATCAAATATTAAACTGATAAGAACAGATACTACACTTGATCTTAGCCAAAAGGCCGAGAAAGGTATGCCTTATACTACTGAAGTATTCAAATTTATATCTCAAATTTCAGGTACATTTCAGTACTCTGACAAGTGTGGGACTTCACAACTTCATTAATGCTCCCAACATGATTTCCGGAAATCAACGGACTTTCAAAATTTAGAACAGCAATTGAGTTCATGTGATGTCTAATGAAACTTGAAATGATTAGTCCTTCGAAATATCTTTTACTTAATATTGTGTTGATCCTTCTCCAATAGGATGGTTCATGCCTAATTAAGGTTTAACTTAATATTTCTTATATAATTATCTTTCATGCTAATTATCTGGAATATTATATATATAATATAATATAATATAATATAGGTTAAGTGTTAATGGAAAAAATTCAGAAAATTACAAATTATGTCAGTGAAAAAAAGCTGCAGACTATTCTCAGCTTTATGAATGGAAACCTGATTTGTAATAGGATCTCCAAATAAATATGCGGGAAACTTTATCAAGCCCATCACTGATCCCTTGTGGAAGAAAAACCACGACTAGGACTAATCTTACTAACAACCTGGGCCTGACAAGTCTTGGCTGATCAAAAGAGAAGTCAATCATTATCAAAGAACAAAATGAAAAATACATAGTTTTTACAATCTTCAAAGGCAAATTGTCCTCCATGGTTGGATAATTTCAGCATAAACCAACAAATAGGATAGACAAACCCAATTGATAAGGTAATTATAAAACTCATCTACGAGAGTACCAAAGAAACAACAAAACCACACAATAAGAAAAGCAATAGTACCATCAAGTTACAATTATGAACCTCTTCCACCTAATAAAAATCCCAAAGAAAACCTCAAAATCAGAAAAACAAAATCAGAAAAACAAGTAGTACTAGTAGCACAGACCAAATAATTCAAATTATTTTGGGTGGGATGCACCAGACCTTTGCATCAGTGAAAGACAAAGGCGATGCTCGAGAAACCAAGTAGCAAGCTACTTTGATGGTCCTCTCCCTCAAAAAATGAATTTAATATCGTGTGAACTAATAGTCCACATATCAGATATTAAACTGATAAGAACAGATACTACACTTGATCTTAGCCAAAAGGCCGAGAAAGGTATGCTTTGGAAATTATAAGTGTTCAAATTTTATATCTCAAACTTCAGAAACCTGTTATTGTTCTGACAAGTGTGGGACTCCATAAATTGAGTATGATGCTCCAAAATCACCACGTCAGTAACAGACTTTGCAATCTAGACCAGCAATCGAGTTCATGGCATGTGATAAAACTTGAAATTACTCATAAGCAACCATCTTACTTCTTCTCCAATGGCACTGGTTCATGCCTAATTAAGGCTTAACTAAGTACTTATACAGCTGCCAGTGAAGCCAAGCATCCAATGTTGTCCGTGTCTCTAATATGTGATGTTGCAACCAGAGGAGCTTTTTTCTTCACCAGTATTTTTACTTCAACATTAAATTATGTTTGCCCAACAGAAGTCAGATCAAGATATGTCCACCTGTCAAAACCTCTAAATTCACCCAATGATTATAATAGGAAATCCATATAAATAATTGACCGATGATTATGGATACCCAACTAAATGGAGAATGTAAACTAAAGACTAAACAACAATATATGCACCAAAGGCTGTGCTGGAGAGATAAGTACACAGATACTCTAACATTCCTCTCCCTTATAAAGCAAATCCCAGTAAATTAGGTACTTATGAAACCCTTCAACCTAGTAACATTAAATAAAAAACAACTGAACCAGACAACCAAGAGAAATAAAACTATTGATAACCAAAAATAACTCAAACTGATTTGGATGGGATGCACCAGGCCTTTGCAGGAGTGCAAAACAAAGGCGATGCTTGAGAACTAAGCAGCAAGCTACTTGGACGGTCCTCTCCCTTGAAAAATAAATTTAATATCGTGTGAACATATAGTCCACATATCAGATATTAAACTGATAAGAACAGATACTACACTTGATCTTAGCCAAAAGGCCGAGAAAGGTATGATTTGAACATTATAGATGTTCAAATTTTATATCTGCTGCTTCAGTTGTCATTCAATGCTTTGACAAGTGTGGGACTTCATCTATTGTGCCAATCCTAGCAACAGAGTTTAAGATTTAAAAGTATGATTTGAGTGTACCAAATATTTGATCAACCTGAAACTAAGACGAGTTTATATCCACTAACAACGTTTTCAAAGATTTTTTATTGGGATATGTTACTGTCACAAACTATGGTGACTCTTCTGACTTACCAATCATCATGAATGCTTAAAACTGACAGGACTGAGTATTGGATGAAAAGAAAGTTATTTTGTAGCTAGAGAAGTACAAGATATTTCATGTATTTTTTAGTGTTTTGATATGAATTTTTATTTACATTAATTAAAACTTTTGTTAATTATTCAGCAACATAGTCTCCCTTAGTCCATTTTGTTACTCAAATAAAAATGACAAGACACTTTCAATTTTAATAAAAAAAATTGGATTTGTTTGCAGCAGCTTAATTATGATAAGTGAACATTTAAAGAAACTTCCGCCACCTACTTGTAAATGTGTGGATTCTATCTAGCCTTAGAATGAATGAAATGAATGGTTTGAGTTTGCCTTACAAATTTCCTATTTTTCTGTCAAATTAGTATAGTCCTCTTCGGCTTCAATATATTTATGTTTTCTTGTCCTTATGTACACAGAAATACGAATTGTTCTTTGTGTACTCTAATGCCATTCAAACTTATGTCATGTCTTATGTAACTTCCTCTAAATATTATTATTACTTACCAATGGAATAAAGCACTTGTTTTTTAATATTTTTATGACATTAAATAGATTTACTTTTTTTTTATGAATAGCAAAACGACTACTAAAATAATGATTTAGAACTTTTTCGGATGAACTTTTCATAGGTTAAAATTAATTTATGCGAGTTTTATCTTTTTCTTCTTTTTTCTGGAAATTCTAATGGAAAAAAAAAATCATCTCAATTGACATTCATGCCTATCCTAGAATTACCAAACTAAGAAGTTATTATTTCAGAACATTCTAGACTATCCCAACCTATATATTTTAAAAAAAGGAATTTGTTCAATATACCTCATTCAATAAAAATATAGATAACACATATAATACATGATTTAATCAGACATAATTTCAAGAAAAAAAAACATTATAGCAATAGATATCGTTCACATGTGGTATTCATATTAATTGGCAATCATAAGCTGACGACTGGCTCAATATTTGATCATTTGATTTAGTTTTATTATTTTTAATAAAAAGTTTATAAAAATAAGATACACTCATTGTAAAATAAAGCATACAAATACAGTTTCTTATGTCTTTCTATTAGTTCAGATGATCCACAAATACAGTACTTAAATATTGTACTTATATCCGACACGTATATTATAAATAATAAGATATAATACTATATATACATATATTAAAAAATAATAAAAACTCTTAAAAATATGATAAATATAATAATAATTATTATTATTTGAATTCAAATTAAAATCAAATATATTAAAATTTTAACATAAAAAATTATAAATTATTATTATAAAAATAATATTGGTTTTTTATTAATAAATATCTTAAAATATTGGATATCAGATTCATCATTCATTAGTTCATTGTTGATACTGGTCAACCGGCTAATCATAAGGTGGGAAAACTTGTGCAAACAATCATTAACCAAATCTATGGCAGCCTCCGATGTTAGGACCTCAAAGAATCATTAACTAAATGAAGCATTCTTCTGGCAATTTGAGAATATAGATCTTCAAAATGCTCAGGCAAGATTTTAAAGATGGACATTTGAAATCATAATTTATTTAATTTGCAAAGACAGAATAGTCTCTTAAAGTTTCATACATCCAGGATCATACACGCGACTGAAACTACCAAAATCCACAAGATAGAGTACATATTTATAACACAAGAGCAAGCTTTGGATAAATGAATGCAGCCCAGGTAGATATCGCAGCAATAACCGTGGTAAGAGTAGATGATCAAGTTGAGGGTTTTACTCCCTGGCGTCTTATTAACTCTTCTATAAGCCACATCCTGAAGTCCTAGAACTCAACTTTGACTATTGTTATTAACAAGACCTCTTCTTTTTTCTTCGTTTTATTTTGAGCATGAAACGAAAATGACATTATATATGTCCCCTTCAGATTTGAAGACTGGCAGATATGGAGCTTGCAAGGCTGAGAATCTCAAATGGTGGCCTATTCGTTACCTCTTTCACTGTTAAGGGGCATGAATCTGTGATCCAGAAGTAAGTGAATGCAGTCTCTGGATGCCCTGTGCATGAAAGTTAGAAATGGTTGAAGGTGAGAAAATAAAAGTGTAAACAGTAAGCCACTAACTTCATAGAATATTGTTTGATGAAATACAATTGTTAACACATGGAAGTATATCTTCTACATTCCTTTTAACATTACAGAATTTAATGTTAATTACTGTTTCCTGACACCAATACTAGATTTGTGAGTGTTCAATTACAACAAGAATGGTTTCATGATAGATTAAGAACAACTGCTCCTCCTGATATGTTGAAACTCTACCAAAGGAAGTAAGAAATACAATTAAATCAAGTCGATGTAAGAAAACAGGTTAACATGTGGCGCCTAATATTGGGATGAATAACAAGTTCATCAATTCGTATTATAAATTTAGAAATACTTCAAATAAAGTTATTTTTCTTTATAACAAAGAAAATCAATGATCATGGCTTAACGAACAAAGTAAATCAGGCATTACCCCCATTGTCGTGTCCAAAGCGTGACCATGAATTATTTGGAAAAATGCCATGGGTCACGTAAGCACTAATCTTCGATGCTCCTTGAGCTGCCAAGACTTTCTGAAAGATGACAAATCAATGAATTATCAAGGTATATACAAAAGCATATTTGCTACAATAATTCGAACTATATAAGATTCCAACTTCAGTGCCATGTAAGAATCCGCATACACAGATTTGTATACCTGACACTCTATCAAAGTTCCACCTGATTGAACCAAATCATCAACAATCACGACATGACGACCCCTAGGGTCTCCCTCCTTAATACGAACTATCCTTCGTTCTCCTTCCCGAACTTTTGCACAGACTATCTGCATGTCCATTGTGTAAGTGCTAATAGTTGGAACCACCAAAGCAAGTTAATCAATGTTTCAAACTTCAAATTAGTAGCTGTAACACTGATGCCAGTGTGATATTTATAACTTTTACTGAAGTTGAGAAAATTTGATATATTAACCATATTCAATACCGTTGGAAAATGCTGCAGTTGCTTATGAAATCGTTTCCATGCACCATCATCGGGAAAAGCAATTGATATCTGTGAAAGAAGAAAACCAAAGTTGTTACCGATTACGCGATGGTATAAAAGAAATGATTCTCATTCACTTGAATAACTAATATACAATCTGTTTTTATAACGTCAAAGTTAAAAAAGATCAGTCAGTAACTTGTAATGAGCGAGTCCTTTGTGATGAAGTTCTACTTAATAGATTAGTCTTTTAGGAAGAGCTTTACTCATGTGTCTAAGTCAAAACATAATTTCCATTATCAAATTCACATGCACATGAGAAAACTACACAGTAAAACAAAGCCTGAAAGAGAAGAAATAATACAGGTGAAATCCTCACATTATCAGAATCAGGAAGATCCTGGAGCCTTCTTTTCAGCAATGGTATCCCACTCTCAAAGCATGGTAAAATGTTATCACCAAAGTAGAATCTCTCCTGAATTGCCACAAATAATCAAACAATTATAGTCAGGAATTTCACAACTGACAAAGAAAGACAAGGAAAACATGAGACAGACCACCCAAAACAACAATTGTTAAAAGCAATTCCACAAATATTAGACCTGCAAGGCATGAATGTCAAACGTCACCAGACTGGTAGGTCCTCCCCTAGAAATGGGTATGTTGGACAAAAGTCTGGCCAAAGTAAAAGCTGTGGCAATATCTCCTTCATCCTCCATACGCTCTGATGTGCCCGTTGGGAAAAACGGAAGGACAAGGGTAAATGAAGCAATGAATAGTTTTGGCAATGCATAAATAACAGGAATCTGCTCAAAAATCACTGCTGGAGAACTGAATGAGGCCAGAAAAGCCACATGCATCCCGCGAATTCCTTGGGCATTAGGAATGAAAATGTTGGGGAAGCCATCGGGAAACTTGCTGAGTTTTCAGGTGCACAAAGTACTTCAGTGAAACAAACCATACAATACAATTCACTCAAAACGCAAACTAACTAGAAAAAAGAAAATTACAACCCAGAATAAACGGGCTTTAAGCTTTATTCTCAGGCATCAAGATTCACAATGTGGCAGCATTGTGTGAGGCCATATCCTCCCTAACAAAAGCTCTTATTCCCATGGAAGTACTAAATGAAAAGCCATTTAATGCATGCAAATATATAACACAGTTAATACCTATCATACAAAGAAAGAATGAGATGAAAGTTCCTAAATTGCCACCACGGAAACATCAATTCTAACCCAACAAACAAATTTAGGCAAATGGGGCACTCGAAGTTGATGGAATACAGAAACGGGACAATATAACCGTAATGGGTACTTCCAAGTTCCTAAATTGCACCACCATGACATCAATTCCAACACAACAGAGCAATTCACCCGAATGGGACGCTCAAATTAGACGAAAAACAAACACAAATCACCACATTGGTCAAAATCAAAACCAGAGAAAACAGAGGGAGAGGAGCAGCGGATGCATCATGCATGGCGAGAAATGCAACGTGAGAGGGAAGGGACGAACCCCCAAGAGATGGTGCGAAGCTCGATGGCGTCAGAGTCGGCGGCGATTTTCTCGGCGAGGGCCTTGGTCTCGGCGCAGAAGAAAAGAACAACCTTTTTGGCATTTTTGGTGGGTAATTGGGAAGCAGAAGTGACAGCGGAGACAGAAACCAATGGAGAAGAAGGGTTGGTGCTGGAATTGGAGAGAGCGGTGGAGTCCTTGTTCATGTCGGAGATACGGTCGAGTGTCCAGCGGCGATGGCCCTCGAAGCCTTTGATCTCGCACCTCAGATTCGAATTGAAAGAGAAAAGGGATTTGTTGTTGTTGTTGTTGTTCCTAGAAGGGTGAAACAGAGAGTGAGAGCGTTTGAGTGAGAAAGGTTTATTCGATGGAAGCGAAAAAGACGGAGGGGGTGGGGTGGCCGCCATTGTCGGCGGTCACCGTCCTGTTCTTCACTCGAAGATCGCTTTCTCTTTAGGGACAGTTGGAAAAGATTTGTATGTTTGGTACTATAATGTATTTCACAAAAGGATAAAACATAAAACAGTATTATATAATTAGTAAAATTCGTGAGAACTTGGGAAGACAAAATTGGCAGAAAGTAGATAACACTGAGACTAAATTAATTTCGTCTTTTAGTGGAAGTTAGCATTTATTTATTACCAAACCAATTTCAATTTATTTTTATTCTGTTACAAGAAATAATAAGAAAATTGAAAATAGAAAGATAACATATCATATTTGTTTACACAAAGTATTTGTCTCTTCGCCTTAACATTTTATTTATAAACAAATCAATTATAAATTATTTTCATTCTAAAAAAATAAAAGAAACATTTCAGTTAAAAAATAACAATAAAATTAATTTAAAAATATTTTCATAAATATTTAATAAAATGTTAGTTATAAAAAATATCAATATAAAGTTTATATAAAAAATGTCTTAATTTAAGAAGGTAATATTATTTTATTTATTACAAAAATTAAAACTAAATTGAATCTAAATAATAAATATAGTAAGTATTGTCATATTATCACATTGTTGTTGTCATGTCATGTTGATTGACACTGTCACGTAACACAATTGTGAAGTGACATATGTAAAAAGTAAATAAAACTTAAAAAGTTAAAAGAAAAACAAAAATTGACATGTGAAACTTTAACACCATTTGTGAAAAATTATGGGTGTCAAAGCGGGTCTGCCCTGACCGCCATGAAAAGAGTGGGTCAGGTTAGAATTTTCAATCCACCAGCCCATTTTGGTTCGGCCCACCTAACCCTTCTAACTCTCTAAACTAGTAGCCAACCTCGCAAACCCGTTTTTTTTAATTAAAAATTATTAAAAATTTTAATATTTCTATATTTAGTTTTTGTATAAATCTAAATATGCAATACTATTATAATTTGAATCATTGACACTTACCAATTAAGTTTCAATTATTTGTTATATTAGAGTAATTTAACAAGTAAATATAATAATTTTTTTAATTTATTCAATTAAATTATATTAATGGATCAATTAAAAGATTATAAAATATTTATATCAATAAATATGTTCTAAATGTTTATTTATAAGTGTATATATAAACAAATTTTATAAATAAAAATTTAAAAAATACAATAAAAGTGGCAGGTCTGCCCAGTGGCAAGACAGGTTGTAGTTTCTGACTCATTTTTCATTAGCAAATCAGTCTGACCCTACCTTTTTTTGGTGGGCCGAGGGCGAGACGGGGCAAAATGGATCAGACTGACCTGTTTTGCTATAAAACTAGCATAAAAAACCAAATTGAATCACTTTTAGAAAAATCATAACCAAATTGAATTAGATTAAAAAAGTCACGACCAAATTAAGACGAAAAAAATTAGATGACCGACTTAACACTTCTTGACAAAAAATAATGACCAATGGAGTAGTTAATCCTTTTATTTATAAAAAAAAAAAACAATCGCAAATTGTTTTTATTCTCTAAAGAATATAAGAGGAATATTTCAGTTACAACAAATAATAACAAATTAGAAAGATTACAAAAATAAATATTTTTCCTATACAATGATTCTAATAATAAAATTTAAATTAATTACAAAATAGATTTCGGCCCAATTACTGACCTATATGAATCTCGTGCCAATAATTGTCAACTCATTCCATAGACGATCACTGGTAAGACCTGCAAGATTATACGTCGGCCCAAACAACATGTACTTTCACCTTTCGTTCTTACACGTGAATTTAGGATCAAATCTTTATTAGGTCAGAAGTAAAATGCGTGCATCTAAGTCGGTCACACATCGACTTAGACATTACATATTCATATCTATTTTTAAGTGTGTTATCAATTTTGTGACTGGAATTAGTATATGTACATACATTTTCTTTGCAACTTTACTTTTACTTATAATATTTGAATAATTACTTCTATTTTATTCTATGCTCAAATACTCTTTTGGTTTTTATTTTCGCTATATTTTTTTTCAATTTTGTTCTCATTTTTGTTTTGTATTCAATTAGGTCATAATTTGCATCAATTTTGGTCGATTTGGTCTTTTTTGCTAACGGTGTTTAAATAATTAGTGTATTTGAACAATGCATATCATGTGTTAGTTTTTTTTTTTTTAATTATCCATGGTCAAGTCAGCATTGTGCCACATGTTAATGTTAGTATATGTTAGTTTGTGGTTGTGTTAGTTTCTTTTATTCAATGTAGTCTATATATTTGTTATTTGTGTTCAATTTAGTGTTTATATTCTTTATTTTTGTTCAGTTTAGTCCTTATATTCGTTATTTGTGTTTAATTAAGTGTGTACATTCCTTATTTTTTAGTTCAATTTAGTGTCTATAATAAAAAAGTAAATATAGTGTTTTTACTATTTTATATAATAATGTTGGGTTTACTTACTCTTTTGTTTTTTATTTTAATTCAAAAATAGCAAGTGTAAGGCCCACTTTTCATTCTGCTCCTTTTTCTTAGGGTTGCCTTAACTATTGGGCCTTAGGGCTGGCCCAGAAAGGGGAAAACAGACCTAGTCCACCCCAAACCCTAACCTATGCTCATTTTCCGTAAACAGAAACTACACCTCATAGAGCTGTTGCTGCCGTCTTCTGCTAGGGTTCCAAAGTTCCTCAGATTCACGTTTAGCTTGGCCATTGTTCTACTCACGTAAGTATCTTTTAATCCCTACCGCCTTTCCTAGTATGGTTTTCGTGGTCAAAGTTAGAAGCCCTGTAATAATTCGTTTTTGTCCGCTGTCCAGTTTGCAAGTTTGGTTCTAGAGCTGTTGTGCTCTTGGTTCAGTGTCGAAGCCCCGTACGAGCCCATTTCCAGGTAGGGAAGCTCTGGCTTACTACTATATTACATGTTTCCATGTTGTTGGCTGTTATTTTGAGTTCCCGTGGTTGATGCGATGATATGTAAATTGTGTACGTATGAATGCTTTGTTCTGGTTTTGGTGTGGGTGACTGTTGTAGGAAAATAGTGGCGAGACCTGCTAATCTCGCCCAAGCGAGCCAGTCTCGCCTAGGCGAGATAGACAGGGACTCGTCCAAACCCCTTTTACGCGAAAGGTTGCCAAGGCGACCAGCTCAGTTTTTGAGCGAGCAAGTATCTCGCCCAGGCGAGAGGGGTCTCGCCTAAGCGAGATCCCGCGTTAGCTCCAATTTCACTTTTCGAGCCCTCGCCTAGGCGAAGGGGGCTCGCCTGAGCGAGACCCTTCAGCCTGAGCGAGGGACTGGGCGAGACAGTGCATTGTTGGGATGCTTTGTTACTCTTGGATGATTGGTATTTGTTTAAGTATGATTGCTATGATGAGAAATATATAATGGAATGTTATGTATGCGTGACATGGTTCATGGATTGTGGATGATGGGTTTGGTATGAACTTAGCATGTGAACTAAATGAGATGGTTGGTGTTAAAGTGGCATGGTATTGGCATGATCTGAAATCCCGTAACTATGGTTGGGGAGAAATGGTTGAGTATGGAACCACTGAGAAAGAAATGAAAAAGGGTGAATTATCAAAAGATGGTACGTGTGGTATATATGAATGTGCTTTAATATTTATTGATTGATTTGGTATGCTTGGTCCGTGTTAGTGCGTAATTCCTTGGAAATCCCTAGGTGGGATTTTCGGGTCGTGCTTCAGTGGTCGGGACGTAATTCCATGGCCCCTGTTAGTGGGTGTCCATGGTGGTGCCCCATCTGTATAACTAGGTAAGGATTCAAGGTAAGGTTGCATACTGACACTCTAAGGAGTCAGTTAGTCTCACCTAGAGCGGACTGACTCCTGTGGTGAGAGTAGCAAGAGGGCTGAAATTCATTAAGGCCTAGCCTTGTGGTTAGGGAAATTGATTCATTGTAACACTTGTGACACATAGCTCGAGGGTGAGCAGCTCGGGGGTGAGCAGAGGTATCCACCATAAGTGCAAGTATTCGCTGAATCCGACCAGGCTATACGTATCTGGATGAGTCGAGTCATGTCGTAGTGTATTGCTTGAAAGGTCATAACATGCTTGGTTGATTTGGGTGTATGATTTTTGTGAAATTTTATTTGATTTGATGGATGAAATCTTTTATACTATGGCTTACCCTACTTTTATTGTTGTGTGTTCTGTTGTGTGGTACTCTCTTTTGCGATGATCATCAACTTGTTGGTGTGAGCAGATGCGAGGAACACCCATGGACAACAGGGAGGTGATAGTTCCGCTGCATAGTCTTCGTAGTCTGGACCTTGTTCCTTGATGCACTTTTCCTTAGGGCTATGGCCCATGTATTGATATATGCTTTATTACTGTACTTCGTTTGTTAGACTTTTCAACTGTTCTTGTTGGCATCGTGGTGTGCCTCCCAGTTTGGGTAGGGGTGACGTTAAGGACCCCAGGACTGCATTGTTATACTATTTATGAGTGGCGTTTCTTTTAATTACGCGTATTAATTAAATGAGACGTTACAACAAGTTGCTCCTCCAACTTTTTTTAGTCACAATTTTATCCTGATTTTTGAAAAATTCATACAATTTGGTTTTGTTCGTTAAATTTCTTAAAACAGATCAAGGTTTCATTAAAATTGGAACTGTTAATAAGGATAATTTGCTTTATTAGTGTAATTAACATAATCTTAGTGTCAATTTTAGTGAAAAATCTTTGATATGCTTCAAGAAATTAACTAAAAAGACCAAATTGTATTAATTTTTACAAAATCAAATTAATTTGGAACTAAAAAAAATTGGATGACCAATTTAATATTTTAAAACCAAAAAAAAAAGTGATTTAACAAAAATTTGGACATCCCAAAATATTCAGGTTAATGACAATAGATAATTGTGAAGTATTATCATTTTCTAAAATTGAATTTTATCTTCAACTTCTTAAATGCACTTGTGGTCAACCATAAATAATTATTTCTTATAAAAGCAAAAATTGACGAACTTTTGTGACATTAAGTTTTTAGTTTTTTTTTTTCTTTTTTGTCGAGGCATTAGCTGATGTTATTTTGTTATTTTCCCAATGTCTCTGATTAAAATGTCTTACTTCATATACTTTTAAGTGGTTCCGGTTGATGCACTGAAATCAGATTTTTCTGCTTGAGTGGAGGGATTCTATATTACAAATCTGAATAACGACTTCAAAAAAAGTGTGTATAGAATGCAATGACAGGGGGCCATGGCCCCTTCCAATTTTTTTTTTTTTTTATATATATATATATATATATATATATATATATATATATATATATAATTCTTTTAATTTTAATATATTTTATGTATTTGATACTTTCAAAACTTTTATATATTTATCTTGTATTTTAATATGTTTTTAGTATCAAAGTTTTAATACAAAATTAAAATTCGTCTATGTCTAAAATTTTTATATATTTTTTTCCAAATTTTAAAAATAATGGATATAATCCTTTAACCTAATTACATCAATTTGTTTAAATGTTTCATGTTATTATTTGAATTGTTTGTCATGTTTATCATATTTTAACTTTAATATACGTTAGAAAATACATTTGACACATAAAAAACTTTAATATATTTTTGTCCATAAATTTTAAAAATGAATTGATATAATTATTTTAACCTAATTACATTGTTTTCTTTAAGTGTCAAATGCATTTCATATTATCATTTGAATTGTTTATACTCTCTAATACGTCCCGACTTTAATATTTGCTAGTAAAGCGTTTCATACATAAACAAATTTTAACACAATAATTAAGAAGATTATATCCATTCATTTATAAAATTTGTGAATTAAATTGTATTAAAATTTCGGATGGTGACAATTTTCAATTTGGGTGTCAAAGTTTAAGACTAAAAATATACTTAATCATTTATTTCGACACCCCCTAAATTTTGTCACAAGATCCACCTATAGTCCATTCAGTTATAATTTGACACAACAAAAGAAATATACATTAACAACACATTTTAATGAGTCAAAATTGCTAGTCATTATAGTGACCAATTTAGATACTAATTTACAAAATAAAAAATAATTAGTTATTAAAATAGTGACTATTATAAATAAAAAATTATTATTGGTCTCTCAAATTTACATACCAAGATTTTGACTACAAAAAGAATTAGTTTATAAATTAATAAATTAATCACTAAACATTAACTATTAAGGTTTTGGGTACCAGGGGAATTACTTTCTATATTAATCTGTAATTAATTAGTGATCAATTTAACGATGAATCATAATTTTTTATTTACAATAATGACAATAACCAATAATTTTTATTTTTTCAATTAGTATTTAAATTTATCACTATAGTGACTAACTTTTTTTGTTACTAAACTTAATTATTATTTAATAATTTTATTGTAGTGTGAGTTTGTTCTAATCCTTTATACTAAGAAAGAATTAGAAAATGATAATAATTAAAGTCATTCGGTTATTTCAATTATTTATTTATGTACCAAAGAAACAACCACTATTACAAACAATACTTTTGAACACATACCCCACCACAACACGTGTATATATACCACCTACGATGCACAAATACGATACGTGTATCGGATACGACACGTATCCGATATGTCAATACGTTTATTTTCAAAATAATAAGATATGATACGTCATATATAAATATTGAAAAATGTACAATAATTTTTTAAAAAAATATAACAATTATATGATTGTTATTGTGTGAATCCAAATTCCCTAATTAGAGTCAAAACCTTATAGCTAATGATAGTGACCAACTTATAAACTAATTCATAATTGAAACTATTCTAAATATTAATTTAAAGACCAATTATAATTTTTTGAAACTATTTTAGTTGTCAATTTGGTCACTATATAATGATTAATTATTTTTTGTCACTAAATTTGGTCATTATTTCAAATACTTTTTTGTAGTATACTACAACTTTATAAATTAGATACTTCATTGATAAGTATTGATAAAATATCCTAAAATATCAGACACGATACGTGTCAGACACAGATACATGACCCAAATCGAAATATCGCTGCATCGTAGAATAAAAGATAATGGGTAATATAATAATTTTGGTAAGATCGTATTTTCTTAATATGTAATAGATTAGTCAATATACAATTATTTGTTTTTTTCCTTTTATAATTAGTCAATATCCAATTATTTTTTCAATAAAAAAGTTTATCGGATTTTTTTTTTCAATAAAAAAGTTTAACCTGTATTTAGAGTAGAAAAATGCATGACCTATTAGCTCAGTTGGTTAGAACGTCGTGCTAATAACGCGAAGGTCACAGGTTCGAGACCTGTATAGGCCATTTGTTTTTGTGTCAATTATTTTGGTAGTCAAAACCTTGGTAGTTGATGTTAGTGACCAATTTAGAAATCAATTCATAATAGAAACTGTTTTAATTATCAATTTAGAGACCAATTATAATTTTTTGGAATTGTTTTAGTTGTCAATAATTTTTAGTTTTTAAATTGGTACCTAAATTGGGCACTATATAGTGACTAATTATTTCTTGTCACTAAAATTTGTCATTATTAAAAGATTTTCTTGTAGGTACCAATTAGCTACCAATTTTTTAGCTATCAAATTGGTTACTAATATACTAACTACAAAGATTTTTGCTATCAAAGGAATTTTTTTCTAGATTAGTCTCTAATTAATTAGTGATTGATTTAACGACTAATTATAATTTTTTATTCATAATATTGACTATTTTAGTAATCAATTTTTTTTATTTTGTAAATTGTTATCTAAATTGGTCATTATAGGAATTAATAACTTTTGGTCACTAAAATTGATTATTAATGCAACTTTTTTTTTATATATATATATATATATATATATATATATATATATATATATATATATATACTTTTTAGTTTATTATTAAATTTATGTTTGAAGAACATAGAATATTTAACTAATTGTTCTTATGTGAAATTTGTAACGTCCCAATTTAGTAGAATAATTCTAATAAATTAAAACGTTACAGAGTTATAGTATAAAATGGAGCACCAATAGAAAACATATAAGAATAACCTTCTAATGTTATCCATAATATTATTAGAGGAAGAGTACTAGGCACATAACATTGACCATAAGCTTAACTTGAGAGTGTTCACAATGCAAATAGTTGCAAAAAAATAAAAATAAAACAGTATGACAAAAGTTGCTCAAAAGAGCATTAACTACCATGCCCAAAACAAGACAACAACATCACTATCATCTGAACGATCCCAGGAATCTCCACGTCTGCTCACACCAAGGATTTGGTGATCATCGCAAAAAGAAACACCACACAAGAAAACAAACACAAGCAAAAGGGTAAGCTAGAGATAAAATATTTAACATGTTATTGAGCAAGCATATTATAAAACAGGTTATAGACAAGCAAAGCAGTAAACACCCAAAACATGTGAAAGCAAACAATTGAAGGACTCTCTAACTCAATATTCGGATCATACTCTTAATATAAAATTCTAAAGGAAGTATGCACATGTGCTAGTCTCTAAACTCTGCAGAGTATAGACGCAAGAGGTTATCACCCAACCACACATGGTTAATCCTCTAATGTCTTGGGCCCAATATGTCCAAAGACTAGGACCTCTTGCCACTCTCACCACATAAATTATTCTACTCTATGTGAGCGTGAATAATTATACACTAACCACCATCACCAAGAGTTTCCCTTTAAACTTTTTTACCAACAAAATCCACATGACATATCAAGCATTCAATTCTCATGCCAAACCACCACCAACAATACAGTCATGTTTTCCATTTCATACACAACATAACAAGATCCCATTCAATCTCATGCTTTATAAATGCATACCAATGTCCAACCCAACCAAGTCATGGCTCATTACATGACAACACATTATGCAAACGATTTGGGATTTTAGAAATAAAACTGCAGCTTGTGTAAAGCTCCAAAAATTTTGTATTTATATTAAAATTAAAGATAATTGAATCAAGAACCAAATGCAACAAGAACTAACTTAATTGAATAACTATAGAGAAAGTTATGCACCAAACAAGCAACGAAGGTCAATGCTATCAACAACCAAACTATAGGAACTTTGTGATAAAAACTGCTCTCATTATAGAGCTCCTATTCAAGATCCAACCATTCAAAGTCAAGAACTAGGTGTTAAGGATCAACTCTTAAATTTCAGCTCGATCCAACGGTTAACAAAATAGGAACCCTCTTTTTACGAAAAGTGTACAATGTAGGAAAATGGGTAGCACCACACCATATGCTTATTGTTTGTGAGATTTTGACTTGTTCCACTGCACAATTTGGTATCATGCACTTTTATCTTCTCAAAATCATTTCAAAGTGGTTTATAGATGATACCAAACTGAACAATTGCAATAATCAATATCTCTCATTCCAATTGCAATCCAAACTACATAAATTTCTCTAACCCATTGATACCTAAACATGAAATTCATCCCAATTCAATGCAATCATCAATCAAACATACTCAGCACGTTCCAAAACGAAAATAAGTACGCACTAATTCAAAGAAAAATAAGAAGTTTTAGCTTCCCTTACATGGAAAAAGAAGACTACAGCGTAAGAGAGCTCTAACAAGGCTCACTATAGCACAACAATAGCGTAAGAAGCTGAAAAAGAAGGACGTACAAGAATGAAAATGAGACCTTGACAAAGACTTCGTGAGACCAGGACTTAGGAACAAAGACAAGCGGGAAGGAAACAAAGTTTTAATGTAACTTACATGGAGATATAACCTCAGGCAGCTCCGAACAAGGACGGTTCACTAGCTCAAGGTGCAAAGGTTGGTGCCCTAGCAGAGCTCTTGCAGCACTACCAGGGAGAGGGAGAGATTGTTTTCTGTAAAAAGTGACATAATGAAGAGTGAATGAGTGTGAGGGGGTCTTGGGATCCAAAGTGGACTGAACATGGATCCTTGAAAAAGTTAGGCCCTAACCCCTCAGTAGAACAAAGTATAAAAATAAAAGAGATCTCACAAAATTATTAATCATTACTTCATTTATATTTAGATTTATCACTTATTGTTTGAAAGAAATAATTATATAATAGAATGCCTTTTATTAAGAAAATATATTAATAACTTAAATAAATTTCACTAAAAATAATAAAGTATTTCTATTCAATTTTACAAAATAAAATATTTATATTAAAATCTAGTTATATTTTTAAATTGATATGTATATAATAAATATATAAATATATTATATTTTTAAAAAAAATCCCGTGCTTCCCAGGAGTAAAAATACTAATATAATAAAATAAATAAATAAATAAAAATAAATGAACTGCGATTTCTATTTCTGCATCTTCCATTAAAAACTCAGCAACCGAAAACATTGCCAATATAATAATATAGTTATTAATTGTATTATCATAACTATAACATTTTTATAACAAAGTCATTAAATAATTATATATATATATAAATATATATATATATATATATATATATATATATATATATATAAATGTATAATTACAGGTTTTCAAAATATTATTTCTTGAAAACAATTGTCCACCACACGGTCCTTCTGAAAATGTTAATTTTTTTTCGCATCGGCACTTTTATAATTTATAAAAAAAAGGTTATATAAATTTTTTACACCTTTTACTTATAACTTGTACATAAATTAATTTTAATTTATAAAAAAATATGTTTTTAAACCTTCAATAAAAATATTATAGAAAACTTATTAAACATCCTCGTATAAAACAATAATGAATCTAGTATTATGTTATTTTAATTAAGTGAAAGCTTAAATTGTAAAGAGGTTGCATTTGATAGATATTATACAAATTATTAATGTATGCATTTTGTCTTACACATGATGAATCATCGCAGAGATGTACAATACGTCTAACAATTGAATAACAATTGTTGAAAAAAATAAAAATAAAAATTAATTGTTATTAAAGTTGTGGTGGTAGAGTTTTGTTTTGATTATCATTACCAAGATTTGACCGTTGGTATGTTATTACTAATTATCTACCGCAGACTATGGAAACTTTAACCTATTTCAAGCTCTCTTTCCATTTATAAGTAGTAGGTGTCTTTGCTTTCTTCAAAACACACCTCTCATATTACTTCCTCTTCTCTCTTCAAGCTTTATTTTTTTTCTCATTCTATTTTTTCTTTTATTATCCTAGGTTACTTAAAGAGTATTTTTTACTAGTACCGAGATTCTCAGACAATTTAAAAGAAGTTCCTCTTGTATCCTAAAAGACTTGTGCAACACATTATGGATAAGTCTGTAAGGAAAGTGAATCTATATGACTTAGGAAGTCCTTATAGTTCGTGTTTTGGTCAGCTTTTACAACAATAATTAGATAGTAAGTAAGATTAAGATTTTAAGTTGACATGAACATAAAAGAATATTTATAAAGCTTAAGTCTATGATGCATGAAACGTTCTGAACATTTGTCATCACAAAAATCTGCATCAAATGCAACTTTTATTCAAATGTCTCTTGAGATTTGAGTTAAAATTGCATTGTCTGATATCTATCTTGACAACAGGATATGTCAATTTAACCCAACTATTTGTCCTTTGTCCAATACAATGCTCGCTTTTATCATTATTTAAAGTAAAAAACTATGCAATATAGGAAGATAAGTATTGACAGCTATAAGATAGCTATAAGATAATTTGCACAAATAAGAAAAGATGAAGTAATGTTGCATAAAACACATTCAATGCTTCTTAACATTTAAGTTTGATAGACGATAGTAAAAGAATAAGAAATTCATTTGAATTCAAAGTTACTCAACAAACCGAAAAAGGATTGCAATGCATATTTAAAGGCATTCATTGAATAAGAAAATAAGAATATATAGTTCTATTTTGCAAGTGACAAAATTGTGAGTTTTGTAGGAACATTGTTTGTGATAGTTCTAAGGAACAAGTTGAAAGAGTTTAAACTTTGTATATATTGAAAGACATAATTATCTCTATTAAGCACAAATAGTGATTTTTTGACCATAAAAACATTGTATTTGTCTTAAGTCGGGAGTGACTTATTATTTAAAGAATACTCACCTTAATCTACAAGTAACTTGTTGAAAGAATACTTGGACTGAGATAGAAATGACTTGTGAAAGAATACTTGATTGAGTCAATAGTGTCTTGTGAAAATAATACTTGGTTAAAACAAGATCGGCTTTTTGAAAGAATATTTAGTTAAGTTGGAAGTGTCTTGTGAAAATAATACTTGAAATGGGTTTAACTATAAGTGGTTGAGAGTCAAAAGAATACTTAATTATACTTCGTAACGATAGTTTGCTTAATAAAACTTGACTAGTTTGCAAGAATTATACATAATTTTTGTTATCATACAAACTAGTATAAAAACGCTAAGTATCTATTTTTTCCTTAATTTTTTATATTTGTCAAACTAATTAAAAGAAGAAAGAATAATTAAAACTCGTCTTTAGGCAATTTAAGAAAAAAAACTATGAATTTTTTAAAATATAATTCAATCTTCCATTCTTGTGTTGTTGTTTTTTTTGCTTTCCACACTTATATATCAGTAAAAATCTCATACAATTCTTACTGAGTAACATGAGCTAAATTGATAAAGGAGATAATTTTAACAATTGGATATTGTTCTATTAGGAACAAATTATAATAAAAAGTAAAATTTCTATAAATAAATTTAGGTCAAATATATATAAACATGTATGTGTAACTAAGTATATATTTATAAGAACAACTTCTCAATTGAGGAAAGTGTGTTTGACATTCCTACTTATAGATGTAAATATGAAATGAGAAGAATGTAAAACATGAATAAATATATGGACAAGTTAATTGGCTGAAGAAATAGAAAGATGTTAAGTTAAGCCAAGTTAAGTCTTAAAAAGAGTAATCTTTCATGCTATAATTAATATTAATGCGCTCGGAATTTCAACTAATACGGGTTAAGTGATTATTGTAGAAAAATAAAGTTGGTTTGAAAGATACACATAACTAATTTATAATTTATAAGTAATGCTACCAAGTTTCCAATACTTAACAAGAGCTTTTGGTTGGAACATTGTAGTTTAAATATTTGGTTAAGTTAAAAGAATTTTGCCGCAAGAGTATTTGATTTTGATTGAACTTTGTCATTATAATATGCATAGTGAAACTTGATTTGATTACCAAGAACTGAACATTAGACGAACCAATATTAAAATGAATATTTAAAACTTTATGAAAATGTTTGTTATATTTTATGATATATATATACAAATAGTTTTACCAAATATCTTCAAATGTCATAAATAAAAAACTACTAAATTTTAAAACACAATCCAATTCTGCTATGTTGTTTATCAAAATCCATCTCGAAAATATACATGATTTGGCAAAAGCATTGAAGAGGAAGAAGAGAAGTAGAATTGCGAATATGCCACGTATCCAAAGAACAAAACGAAACCAACAAGAACCACTCCCCAATGGACAATGACACATTCACAAATTTTCCAATCCAACACAAGCAGATGCCAAAGGCCAGAACCCTGTTATCTGCGTAGAGACCCTTGTAGTACAAAGCTTGGCCACAATTCAAGCACTACCATTATCCCTTTGGGTTTAATATAGTCATCATCTCAATCCTCTTTTTCAGTGGCTCTGGTGCTGCCATTGTGTTCCACCCACACAAATTCGCTTCACTACAGACAAATAAAACTCACACTCCTTTGTCTCGCATATAACTTTCCAAACTAAAACTACTCGGTGTTTACCTCACACACCACTTCTTCAATCAAGCGAAGGTCGTCGCTTGACTCCACTGCCAGTGATCCACCCCACACCCTTTTACCCAGTTCCACAGGTAACGCCCTCTCTCAACTCTGCTCGATCTATTTACGCAGCACGAGAGTCCCACTGGCAATAAAAAACTAAAAATCGAATCTTTTGCATTTCGTGTCGACTGTGTTTGTGTCAGATTCTTGTTATTGTCTGTCTGGAAAATTTGTTTTCTTTTTGACCTTTTGGTCGCAAACTTGAAGGGTTTCTTTCAGGAATCTATCTGGTTTCTTTTTCATCGTGTCATTTCAGAATATATGCTATGTTCCCTAAAGTATTATGAGTCTACTGCATGAGATATTGTGAATATATGATTGGAATAGACAAGTCTAATTATGGGGCTAAACGTGCAGTGTAGCGTCTTAGCCTTTACTTCACTAGTGAGCTTGAATTCTGTTGATGAAGAAATCGAAGTTCCTTGATTAAAATTGTAAACAAAAGTAGTTCCTTGATTAGAACACTTGACGTGCAGGAGAGTAGGGTAATTTTATGGTGCTTTTGTTTCACGATGCATGACTGAGTGACAGTTCTCTCTTCTTCTTTTTTTCACTTTTCCTCAGTGAACTGTTCTGGCTGGCACTTGATTTGATTTGATTTGATTTGTTGGTTGTTTTGCCTTTTTTATTCAGTGACATCTGCAAGCTTTCTGCTTCACCATGCCACCAAAGCCCTTAGACTACGTGTCAATAAATGAAAACGTGAAGAAGAGTCAATATGCTGTCAGAGGTGAATTATACCTTCGGGCTTCCGAGCTTCAGAAAGAGGGCAAAAAGGTAGGTTATGATTTCTTTTCCAGGCCAGATACAAAATGATATATTTGTTTTGAATTGCACCCTTAGGTTGGAGGATTATATTGGACCTCATCATAAAATCCCTTTCATTGAATTTGTCTTTGTATTGGTATTTTAAAGATCTGGGCTTTTAGAGAATGTATGCAAGTTATAAAGTAACTCGGAGCCTGCTATTGCAAATTATTTGAAGATTTCGATATGGTTTTAGAGGCGTACATAATCATGCATCATGGTTGATGAAGTTGTTGTTTTGTCCAGGACCTTTATCACATGGAAATATGTAATGGTAGTATGGTACTTGTTGTTACTTGTTTTCCGTTTGAAAGTTAAATGTAACCACTTCAAAATATCAGGTTATTCTTCTTAATGACTTGTTTGCAAAGTATTGTTCTAATATCTTTACATGTAAAGTTTCTAAAGCAAATCAGTTACTCGCAAGCTATTTTGGTGCTTGAAATTGAACCTATTTATATTTGTATTATTGTCAACTTGCATTCGCATATCCTATAAGTGGATTTGCATAAAAAATGTGAGCATCAACATGATTTCTATGCAACATAGTCTTATTATGAATGCTGTCAGCTTATATTGACTTCAGGCTTGATTGCTCATATGGATTATATTTATATTCTCGTCAGCATCTGAACATTTGTGTTCCTGCAATCAGTGTTGGATTTAGCTCCTCTAGTAAAGTGAACAAATTTGTAAATTGAAAAAGAAAGAGTATATGCACTGTTACTTTGAATTAAACGAACATGTAATTTTGACTAATTTTAAATAAATCAACAGTGAATGCATTCTCACTTTCTTACTTAAAACATTTTCTCATTTTAGTGGTAGTTATATTTACACTAACTCATTTTCAATCATTGGCAGATTATATTTACTAATGTTGGCAACCCACATGCTTTGGGACAGAGACCACTGACTTTCCCTCGCCAGGTTTAGCATAACTACCATATTTCCACTTTTACTGAGTCTCGTTGTAATTTTATAATTTCAACAACTAAACATAACTAAATAGTGATAAACTATTTTATTTGTTGATTATGCTAACCTACAACAACTTTTCTGTTGCAGGTTGTTGCTCTGTGCCAAGCCCCCTTCCTGCTTGATGATCCAAATGTTGGACTGCTATTCCCTGCTGATGCAATTGCAAGAGCTAAACACTATCTCTCATTGACCTCGGGTGGTCTAGGTATTCATATGTCAACGATCTTTTTATAAAATGGTAGAATTTTACATATTTTGATATGCTTTTGAAGTACTGCTCTGTGACCCTATCCTATCCTTGTCTCTGATTCTGTCGCTGAAACTAGCTATATATGCTAGTAAGTCTTATATCTTAGCAGCGGTTGAGCCTGCTAGTCTTATTCATTGGAAATCCTTTTACTCTTATATGTTTAGTGTGTAAAACCTGTCATTCAAAATTCCTAGAGAACGTGGAAAATAATTTTCTGGGACATATTTCCATTAAATAAGTACACTAGTCAAGGTTTTAGTACTTTTGCTTTAATTTCAGATTATTGATAAAATGCCTGAATGTGATCATAAAATTTAAGGTGGTTTTATATTTGTTTGCTGACTCAATTTAATTATCCTTTATTTTTCTCATATAAAAATCTCAGATCAAATTTTAGCTAATCAGAGAGGAAATTGCCCCAAAGGATGGTTGCAGATAAGGATATTAGTGAATAGTTTATGTTATAAATCAACTTTCTGAAAAGTTTAAATGTTAGGTGAAGGATCATGAATGGTTATATATCACATACCCCCCTCACACCCAAGTGCACTTTTTGGGCTTGAAGCATGGAGCCATGGATAAATGCACATGCCTACTCTACCATGTGCTAGAAAATGGTGAGGCAGGGATCAAACTCATGACAAGAGTCATAGAGATTCTGATACCTTGTCATAAATAAACTATCCCCAAAGGTTGAAACTGTTGGGCGAAGAATCATGATTGATTTGATGTTTAACTGTCAGCAAGTTTTTATATATCATTAGCGGCCTTCCACTTTCAATCTATGACATGGAAATATGCATGGAATCAAATACTTTATTTTGGTAAAACAACAGCACAAGCAAAAAATGCTGTTTTTTTTGTCTTGTCCTGGGTATCTCCAACCCACTGGGCTAAAAACTAATTTCACTCCTAGTATTGTGAGTGTCCTTGTTCGAACTAATTTTCGTACACAACAAGCAAAACCAATGCTCTTCTAGTGGCTCTGAAGGACTTTTAGCTCTAGATTTCTTTTTGCTTCAAAGTCTAAACCAAATTAATTGCTTTGCATTGCTAACATGAGAGTTTTTGGACCTAGCAGAATTTTCCTTAGTTTGCAAATATTTCTTTCCGTCAGCACCATCTAAAGTTTACATCTTAGTATTACTATTATACCATTGGGAGTTTTACAAATTCTTTTACTTACAACTGATACATGAGTCAGTACTTTTATTTGACAAGAGAATCTATTGCAACTTATGGTGATGCAGGTGCTTATAGTGACTCACGAGGCATTCCAGGAGTAAGGAAGGAAGTGGCAGAGTTCATACTCAAGCGTGATGGGTATCCAAGGTAATTATGCTCCATACAGTCCATTCTGTTTTATAATTTATGTTGTAAAATTCTTCTAAAGGGGCTCTTCTTAGGCACATACATAGGCTAATTGCTTCTTGCTCCATTTGCAGTGACCCAGAGCTCATATATCTCACTGATGGTGCCAGCAAGGGGGTGATGCAGATATTAAATACTATCATCAGAGGTCAAGACGATGGGGTAATGTAGCTTTTGTTTTCTTATTATTGCCACTTCAGTTTTCTATATTTACAGTGCTATTGAAAGAATTACCCAACACTTCTTATTGCCAGATTTTGGTTCCAGTCCCACAATACCCTCTCTACTCAGCAACAATTGCTCTGCTTGGTGGTACCCTTGTTCCATACTACCTTGAAGAGACAGCAAATTGGGGTCTTGATGTTAATGAACTTCGTCAATCAGTTGAACAAGCTCGCTTTAAAGGAATAACTGTATGTGTTTTGTCCGTACAATGTTAAGTTTCCACTTGTTTCTAGATTAAACTAAAAAGCCTAAATGCTCCAATGTTTGAAAGATGCTCAATCAATGCGAAGGGCATGAATCTTCTCATATTGAAACCATTTGGTGTTTATACTTTTCTCCCTGTTTCTTCCAAGTTGACTTTTAGAAATGACTTTCCTGGTTGCTTGGTGCAACATTCAAGGGAAAAAGAAACAAAATGGTACATGGCTGATTGGTGAACAATATCCCCATATGAAAATTTAAAATATCTTGGCTTTTTTCTTGTATAGTATGTTCTACCGGTGAAGAAATCATCTAAAGGTGAATTATTTTTATTATGCTAAACTTTGAATTGCAAAAAGAATACCCTTCTTATATGTTATTTTCACTTACGAAAATCTGTTCTTAGGTGTTTATGGAATGCTTTATTTGAATGAAGCATCAAAACTATAAATTGACTTTTGGTTAGGTTAAAGCAATGGTCATCATAAATCCTGGAAATCCTACCGGTCAGTGCCTTAGTGAAGCTAATCTAAGAGAGATTTTGAAATTCTGTTATCAAGAAAATTTAGCCTTGCTTGGAGATGAGGTTTACCAGCAGAATATATATCAGGATGAACGACCCTTCATTAGTTCTAAAAAGGTATGCATTTTGTGCTGCAGCTGTAGCAAAACTAATATTTTGCTTCAGATGTTAACACGAACTAATATATAGTTTTGTATATGGGAAGGTTTTGATGGACTTTGGACCGCCTATAAGCAAGGAAGTTCAGCTTATTTCTTTTCACTCTGTATCAAAAGGTTATTATGGTGAATGTGGACAGCGTGGTGGATATTTTGAAATGACCAACATTCCCCCAGAGGTTTGCCTTTTCATATCTTGTGTTGCTGAATCTCTTTCTAAGTTCCAAACTGGTATTTCTTGCTATGCTTGTGGTATGTAAAAAATTCTGTACAAAATTGTCATGAATAGACTATTCCAGAAACTTAAAATTGTGAGCTGAAAACACATTAATTGCTTTATGTATCAGACACCCTCATGCACAAGCCCTTTAGACTTTGCTGGAAGCATGAATAATGCTTAGACTTGCCCTTTAGTCTCCACTTGAAGCATGAAAAATGCTCAGGTTCACCCAACCTTGTGGTGAGCTTTAACTTTAAGTGAGACCATTATGGTCATTTGGTCATACTAAATCATGAATCAACTGTCCCAAGCTCTTAGATGAAAGCCCATAAATGATTTTATATCTATCAAGATTGATTGCGTGAATCATATTTAGTATGTCAAGCCACTCAGTTTTTAATGCTCTGAAAATTTACATGAACAAAGAATACTAACAAAATACATGAATAAATGTTGTTGACTAAAATGCTCTAAACATAACATTTTTATACATTAACCAATGGGTTAAGAGTGCCAAATGTAATATGGTGAAATGAATAACTTCTGTTACAAAATACTTTTTGCACTCGGTACCTGTTTTCTGGATGTAGGACCTTCTGACTCTACATGTAAGGTGTTCAAACAAATTGTGAGCTCTTCAATTTTTTCTATAGCTACCCTGATGATGCTTTTCTTTTATCCTGATTTTCTTTTGCAGACAGTTGATGAGATCTACAAGGTTGCATCAATATCACTTAGTCCGAATGTTCCAGCACAAATATTTGTGAGTTGAATCAGACTGAATGTTTCTCTTTGATATTTTAATTTAGTCTTAATATAGTTGATCAAAGTGTTACTTTAGTGAGTAGTCTCTCTTTCCTTGGGCATTTCTTCATCATTCTTCTCATTTTTTACCTTGTTCTACAGATGGGAGTTATGATCAATCCACTTAAACCTGGAGATATTTCTTATGACCAGTTTGTTAGGGAGAGGTAATCATGCTAAAAGACTAGTATGGTATAGGTCAAAAATTTTTCCGGTTAACTTTGATTTTCCATATAAGGTTATATTCGAGCATGATAAATTCGTCCTTTCTCCCATACCTTCAAAAGATCTGAAATCATTAGAAAAAAATGGGTTATTATGTAGAGTTGACTGTTACCTATAACATGCAGCAATGGAATACTTGAATCACTGAGAAGAAGAGCAAGGATAATGACTGATGGATTCAACAGTTGCAGAAATGTGGTTTGTAATTTTACTGAAGGTATAAACAATAGTATTCCAAAACAGCTTGAATTCTTATGCTTCAATTTCAATCTTGGTTTGTCTCATGCCTTGTAAAACATTAGTAATTCCTAAAATTTTGTTCAGGTGCTATGTACTCTTTCCCTCAAATACGCTTGCCACCTAGAGCTATAGAGGCTGCTAAACAGGCTGGAAAGGTTGCAGATGTTTTCTACTGCCTTAAGCTTTTGGAAGCTACTGGCATATCCACAGTTCCTGGTTCAGGATTTGGACAGAAAGAAGGGTAAATACTTATCCCTCTACTTTGAAGTTCTATCCCTTTTCCTTTAGAATGATCACATGCTTGGTCCCATGGTTGTCATGGAAGGAGAATCTGCTTTAACTGGGCCATATACGAATTATTTTTCTGTCAGTTATGCAGTAATTATAGAGATATTGTTTTTTGTCCATGAACATATATATATATATATAAGTATGTACTTGATAATATATTTTTGAAGTGAACCTACAGAAAATAATCATTCCACTTGTTTTCTTTAGCTACTGTCTAATGATTATGTCAAACTTTTGCTGATAGGGTTTTCCATTTGAGGACAACTATTTTACCAGCTGAGGAAGACATGCCTGCTATTATGGATAGTTTCAAGAAGTTCAATGATGAATTCATGGAGCAATACGAAGACAATAGAGGTTATTCAAGGTTGTAAGAAAACCCTCCTGAAAGTTGCATTATACTCGTGCTTTTGGAAGCATTTCAATCCATCTCTTAAAGAAAAACATAACCTCGTTTCTACTATTTGTCCTTCGTTGGATATAATCCTTAAACCTTTCATTTTCTTTTCTATCATGTCTCAACTGACAATATTTCTGGTGTATATTTAATCTCTCTTACACCTTTATTACCTTGTGGCATGACAATGTAACTAAAGTCTTAAATTTGATGGTTCTCCCTGTCATGTGTTTTAGATGTTCTAAGAAGAAAGGTTCAACATAAATAGATATCATAGGCGTTACAAAATGCCCCTTCTGATCTGAAACTGGAACCAAAACGTTGATATTACAAAATGTCCCTTTTGAAATTGAAACTCCACCCAAAAGAGGAACATTATATATTGTTGAGGGTAAATATCTTTTAGTCCCTAAATCGGGACACATAAAATTAAAATTTGTTTTTGTTCCAAATTTTAATAGTGTTTGATTTTAAAATTTTAAAAATAAATAAATATAATTTTTGTAATTCAACTCTATAAAACTATTTTGATGTGTTAAAGGTGTTTCAGAGTGATGTTTGAATTATTTATATAATTTGAGATGTTCTAGTTTAAATAAATTTTAGTTTAAAACATTGTTTAATACGGAAAAAAAAAAGTTAACCAGAATTGAAAACAAAAATATATCATAGTGTGAAAGAAAGATAAATTTTTAATTTCACATTTTAAAAACTAAAATTATATTTAATCTCTTGTGGTGAAACACACCATTCACAGTACATTTACTTAACTATTCCTGATACATTTACTATAACTATTGTTAATATAATAATATGATGTTTTCAAATATTTAAAGATTCTTAAACAATGGATGTAGTTATCATCTACTTGCAGAATATTGCTGCTTTGCACCATTGAGAATGGCGACGTCTAGAAGCAACAAAATAGGTAATCTTTTATTGACGTAAGCAAAGGTGATACTTGATTCGATAGATTCATCTAGTATCTATCTTTTCTTTTATTAGATATTATTTTTAGGATTCCCTAGTGATAAGACAAGCTACGAGGGTGAGTAAGTAGAAATGTAAGAAAATGAATATTTTGGAATAGTAATAAATACAGTGTTCACTTTATATGCATAAAACTAAGGGTGTGTTTAAAGTATAGATTTGAGAGACACTCAACAAGTATATTCAAAGAATTTGAAGAAAATGTTTATGTCATTTATTTTAATAGATTTAAAGGTGAGGATAAAGAAATTTGAGGATAAATTTGTGAAAAATTTGATAGATACAATAATATAAAAGAAATATTTTAATAAATTAGAATTTAAGATTATTATTGATTTTTATAATTAAAATTAATATATTATTATCATTATTAATTATAAAAATAAAAGCAAAACAAAATAAATGTCTAGTAGAATTAAATCTAAAAGCTATTCATTTATATGTGACTACCGGTATGATCACTAGATAAATCACAAAATTTAAAAATTAAAATCAAAAGAAAATTAGCGAAGTATTTTTTAATTTTTAAGAAATTTAAGTTAAGATCAATAACAAATATATAATTATTTTTAAAATAGTTGTTAATTAAAAAAATAAGATATATAAAAAAAAGTTTTTAAAATAATAGTTTAAGACAAAGAAGATTTTTAGAACGGTTAAAAGTAAATTATTTATAAAATAATTATTTTTTAAACTAATTAAGGGTAAAACTGACATTATAAAATGTGGATACAAAAGAATAAATCCTCTTTATATATTATTATAGATGATTCAGTAAAACAACAAAGGATGAACATTAATCAATTTCAAATTCCATCGCTCATGCGAGGAGGACGGTAAGAGTGGTTAGTCCCACAAATTAACTCTCTTAATTAACTTCAAATCATCTGAAATGAATACAAATATCACTTTCATATTCGTCTGACATAATAATTAAGCAAAAGTGAACACAACCTAAAAGATGAGTTAAGATTTTTTATGATGAACTTTTAATGTTGTTTCTATAAAATTAAATAATTAAATTATTTTTTATTTTTTATATTTTATAATTTTTAATTTTACAATTTCATAATTAAAATATAAAATTAGATAATTATAAAAATATAAATTATAATTCATGATTTTTTAACTTTTTTAATTATCTAATTTTATAATTCAAAACTTTATAGATTCGTAATTTTTTATTTTGTAATTTTATAACCTTATATTTTAGTATTTTATAATTTTATAGTTTTGTAAGTTGGTAATTTATTAACTTTGCAATTTTGTGATGTTATAATTATATAATTCTTAAATTTAAATTTTATAATATTATAATTTTATAGTTATATATTTTATGTTTTATATATTTTTTTTAATTCTATAATTTATATTTTTCTAATTTTAATAACAATTTTAATTTTAAATTTAATTAAATTTTCTGATTGGTTTTTAAAATATCATGTGACGACATTTAAATATGATAACCGTCATACAACATGGTTAATAGAAATGACTTAATTGAAAAATTTTAAATTTTAAGGACTTAATTAATCACCAAATTTATTAGAACTTAGTTGAAAGTTCTCAAACTTAACACAAACTTAAAACATAATTAAATTTTTAAAATTTGTTTTACAATTATGCTTTAAAATCAACTCTTTCGCTCTTTGATCATTGTATATTTTAATCAAATTTTGGGTTGATTGGAGTTTACATGTGTTGATTTTAAATTAAAGTTCAGAATATTTGAATTTTACATAATGAGTTTTTTTACTTGATTTTTACGAGTATAATAGACTTTTTTCTCTTTATTTAATCTAATAAAAACTCATTTTAATGAATTAAAATAGTTTGCAACAAGTGATTTAATAACTTTAATTGACGAAAAAGTCATTTTAATTTATTAAAATGCATTATATTCGAATGATTTTATTCTTATTTTTAATAAACAAAAACTATCAATTTGAGTTTCAATTTTTTTTTTTGGAGATTCAGGTGTGAGAAGTCTCACGTTCAGTTAAATTTAAAAACTTATTTTAATGAATTAAAATAACTTGCAACAAGTGGTTTAATAATTTTAATTGACGAAAAAATCATTTTAATTTATTAAAATGCATTGTATTCGAATGATTTTATTTTTATTTCTAATAAATGAAAACAATCGATTTGAATTTCAAGTTATTTTTCTATTACTTTTAACTTATTATAATCTAATTTTATGGGATTAAGATCATTTAACTTGATTTTTTTTTGCTTTGTGTTAATTTGTTCTTTTGATTTTTTTAATCACTTAAGCTAGTCTTTTGTTAATTTTTTCTTTCAAAATGAAATCATTTTTCTTTTGCTTTATCGAATTCAATAACTTTCTCTATAAACCTTATTTCCTATTTCATATTTTTTTCATGACACTTAACATTCTTACCTTGTTCAATTTGGTTTTACTGGTCTTTGCTGTTTTGAGTTTGAATATGAATAATTTTGGCCTACATTCTTATACTTCTTTTATTTTTATGTCGATTCAAATATGACTTAAGAAACAAAAATGTTAGAGTAAAATGCCTTCTTATATTGTGTTTTCTTATCTTAAAAAGTTGATACTTGAAAGATATGCTATTGTTAGCTTCTTTTATTGGTTATTAATATCTTTCCAGTATCAACTTCTTAAACAATATTTTAATTTGATAAAATGTTATTAACCTAGTTGATTTTATAAGAAAGAACATTTTAATCAATTAAAATCATAAATTAATAAATTAAAAATGTGTTATATTGGATTAAAATTTTAATTCATTAAACTGATGACTTTATGTCTAAGGTATCACAATCAATCTTTAATGAATCAAATCCAAAGGAAAAAATCATAGAAAACTACAAATTAGAAAAACACCTTTTAGAGTTATTTTAATAGTTCAAAATCATAAACTAAATAAATCACTTTCATCACTTTGCATCTTTTCTTTTCGTCTTAGTAAAAAGAAAAAATATAATAGTATTCAAGATTTTGTTGCGAAGTAAATTTGACTCTTTCAATAAAGTGAATAAATAATTTTTTTTGTCTTCTTTCGTGCTTTTTCTAAATACTTCATAGTTAAATTTAACCACCTCTTAAACTAATCTATATTTTCATATATTTTCAGCACAAAATGTGATATAAAAATATTTAAAAATAATATAATAAAAGAAATTTAGCATTTATTAATATCAACGTGTCAAAATATAATCTTAAATTGTAACTTGTAAGGAATATGCTGAAATGAAACATCAGTCAATAATACAAGGTTTTGGTTGCATACGGAATTTCTTTAGAAAACTTTTCCTTTGATTTTCAAAATCAAAAGCAAGTGTTCAGAAAGGGCCCCCGAATGAAAAATTATACAGAAAAAAGAAAAGTGCTTTGAATCGCATGAAGCTTTTTTAAGCACTTTTAAGCACAAGGATGGTAACATAGAATTTATTATTATTATTATTATTATTATTATTATTATTATTATTAATATTAGTATTAGTTTTGGTGATTAAAGTTGGCGCCAAAACCTAATCAGTATTCTCTGTTATGTCCTGCCCGACGGTCAGCTATTATCACACGGGCACCCACATCTCTCTATTTTTACTGATCTCTCGGTCAGCTGTTATTCAATGTTTTTTTTGTTTTGCTTTAATTAAGTGAAGTGATCCCTTTTAATATTAAAGTTTAGTCATCAAAAAGTACTGCTTACGGTCCAATAATCAAATTTCAGAGATAATCAGTCCGCGTAATTGTAAAAGATGCTTTACGAAAACCTAATATAATCATTAAATTTGGTTTAAGAATAACTTTTTCTTAAATTTGTTTTAAGAATAACTTTTCCTAATATAATCATTAAATTTGTTATAGATCTAAACTTTTGAATAAAAATTCAGTGATAAAAATAAAATATAAATTGATTTTAACTTATAAAAATATTACTTCTTTATGTGGAAAATATCAAAATATTGCTTTAACGTTAAAACAATTTGCATTTAATGTTATTAATTTCTACAGTTCTGCGTTGAAGTTATGCACCTTTCTCTTCTCTGTTGTCGGGAGGTGTTGGTTAACAATGTATGTCTGGGTCAGCATGTGACAAATTTGTTTCTATTAGATTAAATAGTTTATTATGAATTGAAATGTGATATCGAAAATTACTTTGTAATGTAATTATTTAAGTGTGTTTTTATGGAAAATAAAAATATGATTTAATTAACAATTTTGTTTATAAAAATAATAATAATTTAAGAATTTTAGTTTTTCATTATCTAAACCGGATATGTTTTGTTAGAGATCGTAAAATTGAACAATTACGTCATTTCATTTATGATAAAGATTCAATTAAGAATATATAAAGCTGTTGTATAATTAATATAATAATTTTTTAATGCAATTATTTAAAAATAAACAAAATTATGAAAAACGATAAAATCAAATAGTAAATATTCAATTAAAAATATGAAAAAAAATAATAAAATATTTTTTAATAAAAACTCAATTGAAAATATTCAAAATTTTTCACAATCTTACAAATTAATTAAATCAAATTAAAATGATTTTTTTTTATTTTAAAAAAGTCTGCACCATAAAAGGATTAAGAAATATACATGAAAAATAAAATACAACGCTTTTTAGAAAAATGAATATAATATACTATTCTTCTAGCATGTTTGGAAAAAGCTAAAGGTAGTTATGAAAAAAGTGAATATAAAAGTTTTAGTTGAGCACAAAATGTGAGAATGGTACTTATATAAGTTATTGCAGAACACTTCACCAAACATGTAACATGAATTTTGGTACTCAAACACTTCACCAAACATGTTATGAGAATATCGGATGTTGCGGGCAAACATGAAACCTCACGAACATGGAAATGCCACGTTGATTTTGGACATTCATAGCTTGCTTTCGGATTGCTAATATGGCAAATGATACACAATATTATAGTTTTTTTTTTTTTTCTTAAAGTTTTCTACTTTTTTCTAGATTCATATTTGTTTGAACTCTAAATCTTAATAGAATATAGGTCTTACAAAAGTCTAGTCAAACCTATTCCTTATATACCTTGTCTAATTTTACACTCTTCCGATTTTTTTATTAGTTTAATTTGGTTTATCTCCTTACTTCTTTAAAAAAAAATCATTTTACATTTATTATAATTTAGGTTAAAAATAATTTATTTTACCACACAAATAGGTTAAAAATAATTTTAAATTTTATGTGTAAATCTAATAATTAATAACATTAGATGACTATGTCACATCATACCGGCAAACAAGTGCAACGACAATAAACATATGCATGGTTATTTAATAATATAATATTGATAATACAATATTTTTAACAATTTTGGTTGTTAATAAATAAAAACAATTTTATGAGCTATTTGACATGCAAGAAATAATAAAGTGTTGACAGTTTATGTGATTTTTGCAATTTAACACTGTAATTACTAGAGTTCTTGTCATTTTATTATCAGAATATTTTTAATTATAATTATTGTACCAATTACAATACAACTACGTGCTTGGAAGTTTTATGGTGAGTAATAAGTTTGCATATACCAATAATGATCTTACACGTGGGCGCATCAAAAGCCTTATAAAAGTCTTTAAACTCTTAAACATGGCTTTTCCTTTGTTCCCTCACTCTCAGCAATCTTCAAAGAAGCACTTCCTTTCAACCTTAACCAAAACCTCCTTTTTCTTTTAATCAGTTTCTCCATCTTTCTCAGTGCAAACTTTTCTTAGTTTCCCTCTTTATTCCTCATCTCACTCTCTTTTCCACTCGCTTTTTCCTAGTCAACACTTTCCTACTGGTTTCATCCGATTCCTCTTTATTATTCCTCTACCAGTTTACACCCAAAAGAGTAGTGAACAAGAAAAGGAAAAAAAAAATATATAGTAAAGAACCATCTTTTTTCGCTTATTCCCTTCTATACATACATATTCATATTACCCTTTTGGTGGTTAAATATGGGGTTCTCGGAGAAGCCACAAGTGGAAGAGTCAGATAGTACTAGAAAATGGGTCATCGCTGGAATCTCTTTGCGAGCGCCATTGAAGCCAATATACACCACCACTGTGGAGAAAGAGGTAGAAGAAGAAGATGAAGGTGACGTGGCAGACTCTTCAACCACACCAAAGGGGGAAGAAGCAAGGATTCCAACGGCGTTGAAGTGTCCACCAGCGCCTAGGAAGAGAAAACCTTCTTTGAAGTGCAACTATCGTGGCGGAGCTAGAGAATTCTTCACTCCACCGGACTTAGAAACTGTGTTTATACGCCATGTTGAAAGGGCTAATTGATCGTAGAGGTGGGAACAGTAACCTTCACCAACCTTAATTGGCTAGTTTAGAGCTAGCTAGAACTAATTAATTTAGTTTTGTGTAACTTCTTACTATAATATTCTATCAAGTCGTTTCATGTCTGTGTTATTAATCTAGCTAGCTAGACCTTAAATTCAGGAGTTTAGAGACTACGGTATTTGTAAAAAGATCTGAATAAAGATGACCTATTTGCTTGCATTGCATGCGTGATGTTCATCCAGTTTTAGCTGCAACCAGTGTTAATCTCGTTTCATTTTTACTCTGTCTCTCTGAAAGAAGAGAGTCAAATAGAATTGACATTGTTGCTGCATGTTTATCTGATTTGTTTGGTATTGCATAAGAAAACATGTTCCCTTATCTGTAAATTTATAAAGTAATGCACTCTATCTATCTATATTGAGTCTTGTAAATGTACAGAAAGCCGACCAAGGTAGGTTAAGTTGGTTATATAGGACTTGTATCTCATGTTACTGCGTTTAAATCTGGGTACTAAAGTATACCAATGAAACAACTTTTGTTAGATGATTTTTTGGGATTTAATTCACCTAAGAACAGTGAAAAACACATAACTGAACTAGTTTAATGAATTCCTGTATGAATGCGGGCCTATATGTTTATGTGCCCTGTTCATGACCATGCGCAAGAATGAGAAAATCTAGGTGGTAATAAAGTGAAGATAAGCTAAGCATCTAAACGTGGGAGTTTCAAAATGCAAAGTGGGAGTGAAATCCCTTTCAATGGGGTATGGAGATGCTACAGACAGATGCTTCTTATTGTTGATTGACTGAGAGAAAAGCCCCACTTAATAGGTTCTCTAGCCATAGACCCAGTTTTAGCTTCATAGTCTTCTGTCATCTTCTTCTTTTAGAGTTTCAGGGTCTTACAATACTGTCCCACATCGCCATTGAATAACCTTTTCCTCCACATTTAGTGCGCCAACTACTACATAAAGTCTAACATTTTAGATTAGGGACGTGTATTTAATGGTTAATTAAGAATCTGAAATGTTATAAATTTACCCTTTAACTTGTACACTCGCTGTGTTGGTAGAAAACAGAAATTGAAATGAAATTTTCCTGAAGGGGTGTGACAGCACGAGCACGTAACGTATAAGGGTAAGAAGAAAATAGACATGACAAAGAAAATTCCAAAAAATAGTGAGAAGTGACACAAGAGAAGATGACCCCCACCAACCTCAGATTATAATGCTGAGAGTGGGAAGGTTCTGTGTAAATTCTTGTGTGATATTAAGTGATGGAGTCATGTGGTGTAAAGCGACAAATCACGTGGAGATGAAGATTAGAATCCTATGCTGGTTGAATGGCTCTCATTCTTGAGTTTGTAAAGGTCAATAATGGAGCGAATGAAGGTTGGTGCAGTAATATATATAGTAGTCATTGTTTTGTTATCTTATCCTAATAATATCCTGTTATAGTACTTTCAAATAATGAATCTTTATACAGACACATCAAAACTCCAATAGTGGAAGATACAAGAAAAGGCAAAGCAAATGTTACAATAGTGGTCAGGGGGACTTCATCTGCCATCGTGCATTAAAAAATTGTTCTCGGGATCGGAGCCTCTTATTCGGGGAATGCCATTCCAACACGTCTTAACAACACTCAACATATGTACCAAAAACAAACACGAACACAAACAATTTGCTTGCATTGCAGTCACTCACTATACTTTATGCTTCTAATCCTTAGTTAATTCAGTCTCATAATTATTGGAGACCACATGCAGAGGAACAAAGTTGTTTGGCATATTCCCGCATATGTGTATTAGTTTTAGCAATCAGTTTATTTTTCTACCTAGGGAAACAAGGAATCACCAAACAATTTCTTAGTATATTATTTCTTTTTTCAAAGTGTTCCAGAAAAAATTCAAATCTGCAGTGGTCGGTCATCAAAGTTCCACGTCAACTACGTATAAAACAATTTCATAATACAGAAATACAAATATCATCTTATAAATTAATTTTGTGAAATTAAGTTAAATTTAAAATTTACATTTTAACCGGTCTTACAACCATGGACCAAGATTTAACTTTACACCCGAACTATAAATGTAATCTCTCTGTAGGCTATAGAGGTGTGGATTCTTTCTGATATTATTTAGTATGAGAACTTCAGTGGCTGGAATAACATGTAGTGCACACTTCATTCGTTGTATATTCGTGACTTATATAGTTTTCCTTGTACTTTCTTTAATAAACTTTCATCTTTTGTAAAAGGAAAAACAAAATATTTGTTAACTAATTGGTTAGATGGTATAAAAACAAAAGTGGTGACAGTTATGTGTAATTGGAGGATGCAAACATAAAATGACAGCACAGTGACGTAGTTGTTATGTAATTGAATCGAAATTTGAATGCATTGTCTAGGATTCTTGTAGATTAATTGTTGCGCCCATGTGTGTCATTTAATGTTGCATACCACCAAAGTCTTGGGGCTCAGGACCGACAACATAAGGGCGGTTTTACGTAAAAGAAAATGTGGGCAAATATATGTGATTAAGAAAGAATACAGATATAGTTCTAAAATATTTAATAATAAATATATAACAATATTAGTTCCAAAATATAAAATTTAAAGAAAATTAAAATAGAACCTTATTGTCGCCTTTTTACGAACAGATACCGTTTTCAAAGAATGGTCAGCTTTGGAAACTAAAACTCGTGATTTTTTCTTCAAAAGATTCTAAAAATTGAAGGGAAATGTGTGTTTAAATTTGTCTTTACCTTAACTCGTAACGATATTAAACTATTAAAAAATAAAAGTATTAGTCTAACCAAGAAATATAATTGTTCTTTCTTTCATTATTACCCTTATTTGAATTATTCTGATATGAATATTTTCTTAATTATCTAAATTCATTATATTTATTAATAGGATAGTCCTTTAGGATCAATAAAAGTAATTTAAATGTTGTGATATCGTAATTTGTTTATTAAATATTTATATTAGGAGTGACAACTTGACTCGTTCTGTCAAAAAAACGTGGGACGGATTCAGAGATTGAGCTCGCCGGCCTGCAAGAACATAACCTGCAGACTATCCGAATTGGCCCACAGTTCGTACAAAAAAAAACTTTCACTTGTGTATATTAATTATTTTTTTTCTAGACTTCTGCATGAACATTCCAAATCCTTTATATGAAAAAAATAAGTGTTATGTATTTTTTAATTTTTCAACTCACATCTTCAATGCGGGACAAACTAGCTCAGTTCGCATTTTATAAATTAAGTGCGGGACAGACTTAAATGGGTGAGGTCAGCGTACAAAACATGCTAAAAAAGATTTGTGATGTTTTGTGCAATAGCAGTTGATTTCATAAAACGATATGAAAGAAAGGAGCTTCCATAATAGTATTATTCTTCCAAAATGAACTTGGTGAAAAGCAATGGATATTTGACAACTCTCGGACGTTGATCAGAGTGAGGAGTAATTGGTAATGTAGATAGATGAGAGATGGACAATAATAATGGGACATCAACAACATTAATGTTGGACTTGCATGCAGGTTAATTGGAAACTTAAACATGTATTTTAAATAAAGAAAGAGGTAGTATTTTGGACGTGAAAAGGCTAAAAGCCATAAAAAAAAAGTATGGAAACAGGGAAATTTAAAAGTAAAACAATTAAAGGGTAAATGATCGGTTGAATATAATAACTATTTATATATTTATTTTTAAGAATAATAAGAAAAAAATTATAATTTTAGTATTAAAATTTTAATTTTTTTAATTTGATTTGAATTCTGATAATGATTAATATAATTTTTATTATAGAAAAAAATGACTTTAATATGTAAATAACGTTGAAGGAACCCTTTTTTATCCTTTATCTTTCGTTTTGTAAATTTAAGATCTCTGGTTGATTTTAGAACGTTAACTGCATATTACTATGATTTTCCTTTTAATAAAAAATATACGATAATTACTAGAGAAGAAATATGTGCTTAAATATTAATTATTAACAAAATTGAAATAAAACTAATATAATCAAATTTGTTAAACTGAGACTATAATTTTTGTTATCGTATTAAAAATAAAATATTATAATACTTCTTACATTAAATTGACTATTTAGCCAAAACTAAAATATAATAACTCACTTTAAAATATTAATTTATTTTAGAAAATATCAAAATAAAGATATATTGAGGTGTCACAAGAATAAAAAAGGAAACAAAAATATATTAAATATTAAATTATAATTTCACTTAAATACAATATAGTCTCATATTTTATAATTATAATTTAGTCTTCTAATTTATTTTTACAACATTTGGTTCCTAATTTTTTTACTATTTCTTTCGGTCATTATTATGTCGTTGTTTAAACATAAGATGATTAAGTATATATAGGATTTTCTCTATTACTTACTGTTGGATAGGATAAGATCTACACATATTCATTACCAAGTTACTAAAAAATTATATTTGGTTGGGTTTTAACATTTTATGTTAAACTCAATCCAATCAAACGAACTATTAATCATGTTCCATTGTATTGTGTCAATTGATCAACATTTTGAAAAACTTTTTTGTTTTTAAGTTAAAATTTTTAAGTATTAACTTAATTGAAATAATAATACAAATTTTATAAAAAGTAATCCAAAATTTCAAGTAAATTAATAAGTCAAAGTCATAATAAATTTATCTAAAATATTTGAAGACATAAAAGTAAAACACAACACAGTTTGTCCATATTAAAAAAAAAAAGTGAATTTCAAGATAATTATGAAATCACTCGTACAAAACTCATCACACTATTTATAAAAAAAAAAATAAGTTACTTTTTTCAGTTGGGCCAAATCATAAATAAAATCTAAAGATTGAGTTGAGTAGAGATGTAAAAATAGATTTTAACCCGTTGGCTCATCACGGGTTTGAGTTGGGTTTGGTTAAGAAAAAATCAGTTGAAAGTGGGTTGAACTTAACCTGGTTCACTTCCCACCAACATTTTTTACAATTTTTTAAAATTTTTTTAATTATTTACTACCCCTAATTATATAGGTTCACAATTTCATATTTTTAAATGTTAGAATGTTGCTCAATAATATTTGAATACTTTAAATGTTTAATTACTTTGATTGTCAAGTTATATACGTTGATACTTTAATTTTGAATTATAATTTTAATAGTAAATTACTCAATCAACTGTCTTATAAACAAATTTTTATAAATTAGCATGATAAAAATGTGTAATTTTTTTATTTATATTTTGTTGAATAACATCACAAAAAATGTGTAATATTAGTCATGTTTTCTTGGACTATATGAACACTTTCTTGAAAATAATTCATCATACATTGGTGGTGAGCATGATAAAGACATTGGTTCTTGATTTTATTGTGATTGTCATCTCATGGATTGCTTAAAAAATTATTTAATTATAAATAATTTTTTTATGTGGGTTGGTGAGTCAATCCACTTACAAAATTTTTGGTTCACTGTAAAATGAGTCGGGTTGAGTTCACTCATTTTCAACCCAACTCGTAACCCGTGTAAACCAGGTTAACTCAATTTGACATGTCGAGTCATTAGTTAAGTGAATTCCATAATCCCTAATTTGAGTTGTTGCCAACAACGAATTAGTTTGTTATGCTTTGAATAAAGGATTTACTCATGAACCCAATAGTTGTAGTTTTGCTAAGTCTAACTGTCATATATTGCCAAGTTAATGATTGTTTTGTTTAAGATCGAACTCTTTCTTCCTACACTTTCATTGTATCATAAGCTGCGAGAAATGTTAAAAAGCACCTTTTCATGTATTATTTTTTAAAAAAAATACGTTTTTGTTTATACAATTTGAATGTATTTTTTATTTTATATTCTAAAATGTATCATTCGAAATATAAAATTCATATTCTAAATTGAAAATTTTCAAATGTATTTTGAATTGTTTTAAATTAAAGGATAAATTTGAAAATTTGAAATTTGCGAAAATATAGTTTGAAATTACAGGAGTGTAAGAAGAATTTTGCCTCAGTATCAGTGTTGCGTAAGGTCCATTTCCTTGAGGCCTAAGCCCATATATGGCTTAAAATTATGATCCACGATTGGGCTGTCCATGGTACAAAGATTTGATCCAATTCCTAATATGTCATTGATTAGATAACAATTGGTTAATTGTAGTACGAAAAAAAGTTTGTAATATATCCTCTAACATTCACTTTTGTTTGTTATTTCAAAATCTAATAAAACATTGGTTACTATTTATAGTTATATTATTTTAAATGCTTGAACTAGATTGTTATAGGATTTTTGCTTTGTAGTTTTGTATTCGTAGATGATGAATAGTATTAATGGCAATAATAAAATATTCAATTTGAATTTCGTAATGAATTCAAATCACGTTTTACATTTTCTCAGAAATTTTTACTTGTAATATAAACGTAGACTTCAGTCTACCACATAACCCGTGTTATTGACAAAAAAAAAAAAAGAACTTCAGTTTTTATGGGCTTACAAAAATATTCTGGACCAGATCAATAGCATTGGTTGTTTAATCTCCCATGGCTGCTACTTATTGCACCTTTCTTTTTTTTCATGCACCCCATAAGTTATGATATTCCTATTTTATCCTTTATTAAAAAGTATTAAAAATCCTAAAATCATAACTTCATATTTCCTTTCCTTTCTTGCGCCACGAGATGCTATGCACCTTCCTAACTATTGCTTCATTTTCTTTTTCCTTACAAAGTCGTGGAGGATTGAAGTTGAAATCCCCACTTGACATGTGATGGGAGGTGAAAGACCGAAGGAGAAAGGAAATTTGAAGAAAAATAATCATGGGGAGAAGTTGTTTGAGTTATTAAAAAAAAAAGCCTTCTGAAAAATTCATTCGGAATATAATTTTTTTATGGTTAAATTTGTAAACTTTGATCCAAGTTAGTCTTTCAATTTTAAAAATATATGGATTTAGTTCTTTTAAATTAACTTTTGTAGGTTTACTTGATGTTTTAAACGTTTTTCTCAATTAACATTGAAGCAAAAAAATCAAATAAACTTAACAAAATTTGATTTAAATGACTAAATCAAAGTATTGCTAAAACAGGAACTAAATTGATCTAAAGTTTCGAAAATTGACTAATTCTACTTTTTACTGAAATTAAGATATAAAAAACATATTTAACCATTTTTTTAATATTCCGAAATCACTATTATAGAAAGTATTTCCAATGGCCCTTCTGAAATATAAAAGAAATTTACGAACAAGATTTTCAGAAGGCATTTCTTGAATTTGATAATACCTTTTGAAACACTCATTCTGAAAATCATTTTTATATTCCACATCTGAATATTAAAAATATTATATTTCAGAATGAATGTTTTAGAATGTATTTCTGAATTTGGAATTACCTTCTGGAACATCCATTCTAGATGTTTTTTTTTTCAAATAACCCAAACACCTACTTTCCTATGGTAATTGTTTTCCAAACTCCCTTTCTCTTCAACCTTTCACCTCCCATCACACGTTGAGGGGAGATTTATCCTTCAATCCTACACGACTTTGTGTAAAAGAAGAAAATGAAGCAAGAGGGATAACATCCATTCTAGATGTTTTTTTTCAAATAATCCAAGCACCTACTTTCCTATGGTCATCGTTTTCCAAAATCCCTTTCTCTTTGACCTTTCACCTCCCATCACACGTTGAGGGGAGATTTCTCCTTCAGTCCTGCACGACTTTTGTGTAAAAGAAGAAAATGAAAAGGGAGGAGGAAGTTGCAAGACATTTCGTGACACAAGAAAGAGAAAAGAATGTGAAAATAGGGTTTTATGATTTTAATGATTTTTAATAAAAGGTTAAATGATAATATTATAACTTATGAGGGTGTAAGAAGGAAAAAAAAGGAGGTGGAAGAAGCAACCCTTTGTTAGTGAAAAACGGTAAGTGCACCTGTAGCACATATTAAGTAATGAGTATTTTATTGCTCTTTCACAAGGGATTTATGCAACGCATGAAAACTAGGAATGTCAACAGGACGGGTAGGATACGAGTAGTAGCTCCCCCGTACCCTACCCGCGGGATAAATATCTGCATCGTACCCGTACCTATATTCGTGCAGGTATCTGTTATGCGGGTACCCACATATTTTTTTAATATTTATGGATATCCACGGGTACCCACGAGTATTTACAAAAGAAAATTTTAATATTTAACAATATATTTTAACCATAAATTCAAATAAAAATAAAGTGCATAACATTCATAAATTTCAAACAAAGTGCAAATAACCCATTTAAATAGTGTAATATGATAATTTGCAAAGAAATTGAGACTTTTTAAAACCAATTAACAAAAAATAACCCATTCAAGATCGATATGTTAATGTTTTAGTCATTTTTTTAAAATTTTTTGTTATTTAAATTAGAGTATAGCAGGTAGGGATATTCGCGGGTACGAATACTATAATACCCGTACCCGCCCTGTTAACACGCTGGTATAAAAAAAACTCGTACCCATTACCCGTGGGTATCCATTTACAATATTCATTTTCTACCCGTTGTGGGTTTTATCCGCGAATACCCACGAGTACGAATATTTTTGACATCTCTAGTGACAACTCTAGCAATTCACGACTCAATTAAACACAAAGCTCAAAAAAATACTAAGAAACTCTTTTTTGTATTTTATCAAATTGTTGGTGCGCAACAAGAAATTAATTTAGTGTATTTATAATTTGTCAAGATTAGACTTCAACCACTTCATTCTCATGCTTTCTAAATTATCTCAATTCCATATTCATGTTAAAATAAACTCACAGGAATACACAAATCCTATTCCTAGAGCCTTTGAGTCTATGATCACTCATCAAGTTCCAATCCCTTGAATCCTCAACAAGTGAAATCATGCACTAGTGTTAAGAGCCCAAGATTACTAATGAACCAAGTTCTATTCCTAGACACAAGCATCCATTAGGTATTCAATTTCAAGTCTAGATTCTAATTTCCCAACACCTTAAGAATCATAAATCAAGCATGGAAACAATCCACATCAAGCATGAAGCATGGAAATCAAACACTAACTTGAATTGGAAAAGCATATATATTTTAACAACATAGTTTTACAAAATAATTTAGTATTTTACATATAATCTCAACAAATAAAAATTGTTGTCCATGATGGAGAACCTAGGGTTTTACAAAATTGAAGAAAAGGGAAGAAGGAGACCCAAGAAGGAGAAGGGAGAGTTTCCAACACTCCTAGCAGCCTCCAAGAGACTTTTCCAAGCACCCAAGATGTTTCTATTAGTGAAAAAGGAGGAAGGCCCAAAATTCTCGTAGAAACATGATTAAATAAACATATTCGCGTATAAGAGTCGACATTCTCGCCCAGCGGCTTCATTCTCGCCCAGCGAGACCTAAAATCGACACTCTCTGACTTGTAACTCGTTGGACGAGTCATATTTTCGTCCAACGAGTTAGCCTGGTGCCCAATGGTGGTTTTTTGGCCTTTTGGGGGTGGTCCAAGGCTCCAAGGCAGTATATAGCTATAGGTGAGTCCTTTCTCCATGTTTGTAGTGTTAAGTGTGATCCCGGTGCCCCCGACATGAGTATTTGTCTAAAATGAATCTTTGTTTTCGTCCACCAAAATTGTTTCCTATGACTTATTTCACACACTCATAATATAAAATAGGTTTGATTACTCGGATGGTACCCACTTTCGTAGAGGTTTGTCAATTTGGTACCCGTGGTTAAAAAAGTGTCAATTGCGTCCCTAGTTTCACTTTTGAAAAATGCCTCAATTAGGTCCCTTTAAGAAAATAATAATTAACGGTGTGCCATGTGTCACTCTCTAGTTTTTTTTTTAATTTTTAATTTTTTTAATTTTTTTTTTGCAAAATTTTTATTTTGCCATGTGTCAAGTCTCTATTGTGACACGCGACAATGTCAGTGTCATGTGATAGGATAATGTCACGTGTGCAAATTTTATTGTACTGATTTTAATTTAGTCCCCATATATATTTCATTATTTCAATTTAGTCTCCGCTTTTGTGTTTTTGTTCGATTGTGTCTCAATTTTTTTTAATAATTGAAGTATATTTTTTAATTCTTTTTTATAAGATTAAAACTAATTAAGTATAAATATTTTTACAAAATTAAGTACTGATATTTACATTAAAATTTAGTGGTAAAAAAATATTATACTAATAGAACAATATAGTCACCAACTTTTTTTTCTTCAAAATAAAGCAATATTGTCTCTCTCCAATTCAAGATCAAATATATTATTTGTATAAATGTTATAATAATATTTTTTTATTAACAATGCACTACAAAAATAATTGTTTTTAATAGGGGTTATATTTGGCGTTTCTGGGGGTTTTAACCCCCACTAATGGTTTTACCAGGAGTTTGAAATTCCCCCAGAAAAGCAAGCGTGGCTAACGGATTACCGGGGGTTTTTAGCAACCCCTGGAAGTAGCGCAACTTACCGGAGGTTTCGAAAACCCCCGTTAATGCTTGGGGTTCTGAAAACC
>Ga0214545_1000621_pt1 | contig 58789 bp, 35 predicted proteins | sample CNSS4metaG_FD_160064 | JGI IMG/M metagenome (GOLD analysis project Ga0214545, IMG submission 160064) | Root nodule microbial communities from cowpea collected in UCLA plant growth center, Los Angeles, California, USA - CNSS4 | ecosystem: Host-associated > Plants > Roots > Nodule | place: USA... | reverse complement strand
ATTATTTGGGTCAATGGATATGCAAGTTGCTTAAAGTCAGATTCTGAACTGTAGGCACAGATAGCACCAGTCCAAAGTTCAAGACAATTGATGAATTTCCACTCATAAACCTTGCGAAAAGATTCCTAAACAATGCATTCAGGGAAAGAGCAAAATAAGGACCATAAATTAAGCAGTGCCAGCACAAACAAATGTTTCAGTTTATGAAAGGCTCCAATCAAACGAATACCAATAAAGGCCTAATGATTTAAGATAGTGCTACCCCAAAATTCAACAGTGAATCAGTGATTGTTTATAGGTATTGATTGTATCTTGATTGAGGGGTGGCTGAAACATGAAAGACAAATACAGAATTTTATGTTCTTCCCTTTAGTCTAATAAGCGTAAGCCACAGAATTTTATGTTCTTTCTATATTTTCTCAATCCCTAACTACAACAATATATCACCCTTGTTCTTGACTCTACTTTTTCAACACTTATCAAGAATGCCTTGTAACTGTAGAAGACATATAATAGAAATTGAAAGGTATAACATGTAAGGTTAAGGAACCAGATAATGCCACAAAGAACAGAAAATAGGAAATAATGTCAATCTTGTAACAACTATAAGAACTAAGATGTGTGATAAACACCCAAGCATTAGGGGAATCCACTCTTTAAGAGCTGGCTGTTAAGGAGAGAACTAAGCACTTAAATACTGTACTGTGTGTCATATAACACTTGAGAAACTCAACCCTTTAAAAGATAGTTGCTAAAGAGGGAGAACCAAACACGTAAATATGCCTCATAATATCTCATATTACTTAATATGGGACTTAGGCATTCAATAATACTCAAATTTCTATCAAAGTGACAGTATCTAAAATCCAAATATAACCAGTTTGTTAGGATAAATATAAATTCAAATTTAAGAAAATGGTAACAGGCCCTTCTTACAGTGCCTAATAAGCAAATAACACGCACTGGACAAATAAAACAGCACCTTAGTTTTTGCATTAAGTGCATCCCTTAATATCATAGCCAGCTGTCGAATGTAAACGAAGGCATGTTGATACGCAGTGGCAAGATCAACACCAAGAAGTTCAATTACACAATTGCCAAGAAAACGGATATGTTTAAGTTTCACAGCATTTACAAAGTGGCAATTCAACACATAAGCTTTATATATTCCTTTGAAACATTCATCTATGCAGCCAGATCCAATTCGGATACATAGATCTCTCATAAACAGAAATGAAACAACAGGAAGGGCACCTCCGCCAGTACCCCAGAAATGAAGGACCACCTGATGAAATCATTATGAAAGTTAGTTAATAAAATCATTGGAAAAAATAAGTTACATGTCCTAGAATGTAAATAAACATTTGGAGGGAGACAAAGGAAAATAAAGAAAGGATGTTTTAGATTATTGCTGCTATCTAGCCAAGCTATAATAAAAATTACAGTAGAGGACTAGAGGATCAATATGTATCAGAAGATATGTGCAACATACAGATTTCAAACAATGGGTTACTTTACTGATACCTTAATGTATTTCCTTAGTAGTGAAGGAACAGTAGCCAAAAACAATAACGAGTATTTCAGCCTACGTAAAGTAAATGATATCATTTCTGTGTCAGTCATTTGGTTCAAAACATGGAGAGCATTTCCAAGGTAAGACTTCACTAAATGGCCATAACTATTCCAATGTTTTGTGGCCATTAACTCTGTTATGTTCTCTTTCTTTCCACCAGAAGCAGGAAGCTTGAACAATTTTCTCAGTATTCCATCCATTTCATTAAGTACAGTCAACATTATTTTGTTGAATACAGCGCTAGATATTACACTAAGCTTTGTCATAGATTCATTCCCCCCATCGTCACCATAGTGGCATGCCGTCCTGAAAGCCCTCAGCAGGGAACGCAGTGCATTTACGCTCCCATTTTCATGAATTGATTTGCACCACAAATCAACCATAGAAGTAGTTATAACTTCCTTAGATGACTTTTGTTCCTTCTCTTGAATCTCATCCTCACTAGCCTCCTCATCTAGCTTTAGATCTTCATCTTCTATGTCAGTTTCCACATCATCCTGGATAAAAGAAGAAAAACAGTTACATAGTTCTTAATACTAAGAAAATATCAGATTAAGCTATTTAGTATTATTATATATAAATAAGCAAAGTACACAAAACCAAAACCAATACTTTTAGAAAAAATATGATGGTGGTGGTGGTGGTGCATATCATCATAAAGAATAGGGATAGTAAAAGAGATTCCGTTGAAATAATAGAATTATGCATCAAAGAGATCATGAACATAAATTCAATAATATAATAGGGCAAAGGCATAACCTAGAAAATATGGACATTCTTCTACGACAGATTCACCAGAAAACACAAAGGAAGCCTCATAAGAAGTTTGCTATCTTGGTTAAAGGATAAATCATAAATTCAAGTAAAACTAGAATGGATTGTAGCTTTTTGAGTGAAAATACTCTAAACATCAAGACCCTGACCAAATATGCTCGCAAAACCCAATAAGAAGTTTTTAGTGAAAAATACTCTAAACATCAAAGACCCTTACCAAGTGTGCTCACAAAACCCAATAGTCTAAAAGAAAGAAACCTACAAAAATATCATCCAAACTTTCCTATCTTGATTAGAGGATAGATCATAAGATTCTAGTAAAACTAGACAGAACTAAGTCATTAGTGAAAGAAATATGAAGACCTTGCCCTACCCAGGTGATTTCTCAAAATCGAATAAGAGAAACATCACCATAATCTAAGTAATCTATTAGTCTAAATGAGAAAAATAACTGAGTAGGGGAATTTTAAGTTTGCAATGATTGATGGGCTAGTGCCACACTATGAGATAAACCAAATTAAATTTATATTTCCTTGTGTAGTGTCACAGTTCCATAAAGATGTCTCTGAAATAAAACCCATGTTTGTTTAACACCCAAAATAATCATTTTTTTCAAAATTTGGGAAGAACAAAATAGAGGATAAGATAAACTCCTGAAAGAAAACAATTATAGAATAATAAAAAAAATACAACAGAAAGATAACCTCGGCATTCTGATAAAAAAAAAAAAGATTGCCAACATCTAGGAAGGCATTGAAACAGATTACATGCTGATAATCATATGAAATAAGAACTAGTAATATTTCTCCGACGTCGTATCCATTGTAGTTTATGCATGGTGTAGCAAAAGAATGAACAAAAAAAAAAAAAAGTCTAAAAAATACACTCACATCTAGATCGTCATCAATGAATTGAAGCAACTCCTCGTCATTCTCTTTCAAGAACTCGTAAAATTCTGGGTCCTGAAATTGAAAAGCTTTTAATAATATTACCGGTATAATGTAGCCAAATAACAAAATCAAACACCATTTCCAGTTCCACAAATGTAAACATTTTCTTGTCTCTGTCTTCTTTTTCATTCCATCCCATCCAAATACGGTACAAGTGACTGCCCACGTGTCCAATCTCTCGAATAAACTTCAAGAACCAAAGATAACGAATACAAAAACTACAAAACTCATAAGAAAAAAATAAAGAGACCTTACTCCTGATTGAAATTTCAAAGCGCCATTTGAAAATAAATAAAGCTAGACCACACATCTAATACTTATAAAATGTTCTTAGAAACACCAAAGCGACAAACCCAACCTTCTCTGAAAGTTTCTGCAATTGTTCCTTATGCTCTCGCGCTCCACTCTCAGGCATGGATTTATTTCTGCTTCTTCGTCTTACACTGTTCTCTACATCCAAATTCGTCTCTGCTAAACCAAAGAAAATCAATAACTGAGGCATTAAAAAAAATAATAATAAAGCCGAAAGGGAAAAAAAAATCACATAACCTGTATCATTTTTTGTGCCCATGCTGGTTAAATGAAAAACCTAATCGCCGACGGCGGTGTGTTGCAGCTTCGGCGGCGGGACAGAGAAGAGGTTCAGTTGAGTTGGGGTGGTCGTGTGTTTTTCTCCCCGCGACAATGCTCTCATTAATTTAAAGTTTATAACAAATTTACAATAAATTCTTAACACTTTTTTTTTCCTATATATATATATATATATATATATATATGTATATATATATATATTTCTCAGAACTCTTTCACAAAAAATGAATTATAATGAAAAAAATTAAATAAGTGAAATATATATGAAAAGCAAACTCAATAGCGGATATTTCAAATTGTGATTTATCACTTTGTATTGTATAAAGTGTTAAAATCTACTTCCACGTAAAATAATTTAAGGCTTAAATGATGGTAATTTTTAGTTTATAATATTATTTTTGTTATTAACTTTAAAAAAATTATGGTTAATCTTATTATGTTCTTAGACAAATTAAACCTATATATCATGGCAGGCTTAAGCCAAAAAGAATATAATTTAATTCATAATTAAAATTTAGAATTCAAATCTTATACTAAGTCTTTTTTTATGTAAATTTTGATAATAGTATCAAAAACTCATTATCAATGACAATTTATACTATAAATTACAGTATGTTTGAAGAAATAAAATATAATTTATTTTTGTTCAGGTATATTCAATTCTATTAAATTATTTAAGAACCGAAACCAATATAATTTAAATATTTTTTTTTTTGAAATGTATTTTATTTTAAAAATAAAATTACAAAGTAGTGATTGACCTTAATTGAATGTAAAATAATATGATAAGTAATGACATTATATTAAATAATTTAAAAAAATTTATTCTCCTTCAAATAAAATAAAAATATTTTATATTATAAAATAAAGGTAATAATATAAAGAAAAATGAAAGTAAGACATAATGGAGAATGATTTTTTTGTGTATCTTATTATAAGTAGAAGAGTCTTATTTAAAGATACAAGATGTAATTCATAAAGGATATATAAATCAAATACTTAATACAAATATTTAACTCATAATCATATGAGTAATTATAACAAATCATTCATTCATGTTAATCATATGGATAGTTGTATCAAATTAATGGTCAATCATTAATTCAAGACACTTTTGAGTGTCCATTGATAAAAGAATGTGTCTCGTTAAAACCTTACTAAGAAAATTTATTTTGTGGGTGTTGTATCAAGAGTTGTTCTGGTACACATTGTTAATGAGTTTGATCAGATTAAAAACATTGCATTTGACACTAAACATATGGTTTACCATGTGTATGTGTATGTGTATGTTTATTTGCTAATTATGACCCTGGAATGATACCTCTAGGTGAAATACACATTTTGTGGACTAGATTGAGTTTCTTTGATCTTTCATCAACTAAATCAATACTAGAGTTAAGCATTTAACAAAAAATTAATCTTTTGATCAATCGATACAAAGAAGTTAACATTGTAGGAAAAGTCACAATCAAACACAAGCTAAGAGAAAGTATTTGTTCTGATCTGACAAAAATGGTTGCTCTAATTCATAAAGTTAAAAATAAGGGTGCCCAAAAGACTTGACTGGTAGATTTGAAAGATCTACTAAGCGTGACCTTTCATATTTTGAGCATGTCAGCGCCTTCCATTCTAAACATGATAATTGTTCGAGAAGGAAAGACAATCAACCTAAGGCAAAGGCAAAGGCAAGAGGTACCCATGGATCTATGCAACAAAAACGAACATTTGTGATACATCAATTCCATGTTATTTGTCACCCTTACATTGTTGATGTGGTTGATGTCATCGCCAGACAATTTGGATATAGATGCATTGTTGTTTTATTAGGTATGGGTGAAGATTCTTGGCTACTTATCCGACATGATTTATTTAAATAATTGATCCAATATCATAATGATTATGCCAGATTATTAGGAAGTTATGACCAAGTGGAAGAACTAAGGAAGTCCTTGTTGGTGGATTCACAATCAATAGTATTTTCTATTACATCTTAAACACTACTTAGCATAACTTTGGCATTTAATTTTTATAACGACTTGCTTAATTATGTTTAGCATAAAATGGAGAAATGGATGACCATACTTGACATGTGATATGTTACTACCATTAGATATAATGTCATATTAGCATGTTTGTCATTACTAGAAAAATATGACAATATTTCCACTACGTGCTACACCACCTGCTAATATAAGGCAACATTGAATGATTTGTACAGGACATGTTATCGGTTCACATTTTGTTCAGGTATGGTAAATAATTTTATGTTTATTACAAGGAGGGGATTTGTCGCATTGTATAAAAACGTGACACTCGAGGTCGGGTCTCATCATAGTTACTCAACACTTCCTTCCTTCCCATACTAGGAAAGTATTCATATATCCAACTTTATATACAAATGGAAGTTTATTTCATTAACAAATATGCAACTAATTGTTTTGCATATGCAAAGCATGCGTTTCCCAATTGTTCATACATGTGTGCTAGTGCAGCAACTCCCCCATGCATATCCCCCACATGTCCTGAGATACAGTGGTACCAAAAATTGGTGACTAAAAACACGGAACTTGATGACTTTTCCTGAAGTTTTTCATGTCTTTCCAGAAAGACACAACCCCTAACGAATAACCCAAAACACAATCAATCATCAAAAAAAAATCAAAAAGATTAATCTTAACACCCACCATGGGGCTCGAACCCACGACCACAAGGTTAAGAGCCTTGCGCTCTACCAACTGAGCTAGACGGGCTTTTGCTAATTTATCAATTAGTTTCTATATGTTAAATAATGTTTAGGTATAAATGAAATTGGATTATTACAAAATAATAAATCTCTTTTTCTAGTATTTTACACAATTATATTACAATCGTGATTTCTTAAGTTAACATTATTTACGAGTTGATAATATGCAAAAAAGAAATTCTTTATTAATCTAAATTTAAGAAACGACATATTGAATCAAATCATATAAATTATAAACACATCATTCAAACAATAACAAACTTGAACGACAATGCTAACAATCATTTGCAATAGTACAAATACTACGTGATTTGAATAAGTACTTAGTAAAGAGATATCATATGGACCTCCAAGATATCCAACTCCTTCATCGTCGTCCTCTTGCACTTTTTCAACTTCTTGTGGCTCGTCAACAAGGGGATGTTCCTCCACTCCACATGTTGGTGTTCATCAACAACATCCACCCACATCACTATCACTTTCACAGGCTATTCTTTTAGCAGAGGCAATAAGTCTTCTTCTCTCACCCCGTTGAGAGCTTTCTCCTTAAATTGTATGAGCAACGCGAGTTCTTACCATATCTGGAAAAAAAAAACTTATAATTTAAAATATACCAACAAAAAAGCAAAAAATAAATAAATAAACGTGAACAAATTGGATTTCAAAATCTGGTACAATTATATCCTAAAATTTGGTAAAACCAAACCAAATTTAGAAAGCTAGTGTTAGTGCATCATGTACTAAAAACTGGGAATTTCGAATTCTACAAACCGGGAGTACCAGATTATGTTGGATTCTAAAAGCCGAGAGTACCTAAACGGAAGTCGAAAATCAATGACTAAAAACACGAAACCCGATGACTCTTAATGTTTTTCATGTCTTTCCAAAAACCCACAACCCCGGCGAATAACCTAAAATACAATCAATCACCAAAATAAACCAGTTACCTTTTAAATTGAAGATGAAATAGTAGTGAGCAACTCCAACAAAAAACGAACAACAAAGGTGTTGGAGGAAGTGACGACCAACTTGTTATGGATGAAAAGTGTCGTGGGTGCCTTTGAGGTAAAGATGAAAGAAGAGAAATATAGAAAGCTCAAGTGGGTGAGGAAGAGTGAAAACAAGATTGAAAAAAAGTGAGTGAGAGAGAGAGAGAGGTTGTGTTGTGCAGTGGCTTTGAGACATCAAATAGGGTGAAAACCATACTCAAAGACTCAATAAAAAAACACATGCAGAATTGAACACAGTAAAAGATTAAAAGGGTACCAAGAATAATATGAAAAAGTTGGAGGGGCAAGAAGAACATTTGGGAGTGCCAGAAGAAATCCCCTTTCATTATCATTCAAACATATTAAACTCAATAAATTCAAACCTCAACACCTAAGAACCGTGGGATTTGCTTAGCATCACCATCTCCATTTGGTTTCAACAGTCCATTATTGTTAGGAATCCAAGTGTTAATCTAAGTCTCACATTGGCTAAAAATGAGAAAGTAGAGCACTATATAAGAATAAAGTCCCATAAACTCATTGTCTTAAGGTTTTTGGTTGAGAGTGGTGTCAATGCCTTACGTGGTTGGGCTTAGGTCTCATTGACATTTGTTTCTCCCAGTAAAACTCCCTCTGTTAACCTAACAAGTGGTATCAGAGTCGATGGTTAAAATCGGCTCAGATGAGTGCAGTATGGTCCTTGTATTGAAAGTCTTTCTGCCAAGAGTTTCAGGTAAATGTGTCCCGTTAAGAAGAACGACGCTACAAAAGAGGCAGAAAAGGAGTACTCGTGATTAAGATTTTGGATTGAGAGTGGTGTCAATGTCTTATGTGGTTGGACTCAGGTCTGATTGGCGTTTGTTTCTCTCCAATAAAGAAGGAAAGAGAGCGATGTTGAACCTCGTCGGTGCCACTGACGATGGCTTCGGTAACCTCAAATGCGCGAGCACGAGTATAATGGAGGAGAAATGGAGGGAAGAGAAACATGTGTTTGTGTTAGAGGAAAGAAAAATCTAATTAATCAAAAATTAAGATATATGAACTCAATTAAAAAATATGAAAATTTTGATTACTTAATGAATAAATTTTTTTAACAGATGATTAAGTTAAAAATTCTCAAATTTAAAAGGGAGTTGAAGCTTAATTAAACTACTATTTTATGAATAAATTATAAATTTGATTGTAGTTAATAACTTTTCCATTGTAATAACCTGAATTATGATTTTGTATACGTTAATAAATATTCTCTTGTACCATTTCTCCGATCACATTTATTTTCTCATTCATTTTTTTTTCAACTTTTGTTTTTAGTTTTTGGAACATTATATGTGATGTTCCCACGTTTTTATGAACTCGAACATATGGATTCAAACATGCAGGTATATATAGTTTAAAAATAATGATTACTGGATCTAATTATCAAATTTTCATTTTAAAATAGACGACTGTTATCAATTTGAAAACAAATTTAGTGATTCTATATTATTATCATATGATGAAAGTATATTATAACTTGATTTTATTTTACAGAATAATTAATGTAACCTTTTCTAGAATCATTAGATTTAAATTTTATTATAAATTAATATACTAAATCATATTCTAATAGGCTACAAAAGGAAATAGTCCAGATTCTTTCTTTTAACTGCTTTTATTACTGTGTAAAATGACAATTACTTTCTGCACCTTATCGTTTTCTTAATACACCCTATCACTTTTCCTATCATTTTTGGATTTTTTTTTTCTGGAAATCAATTACCCCTTCTTTTGTGTAAAATATTTTTCGAAAACTTTTTATGAAAGTGGATAGGAATGGCAAAAATATTCATATCTATAAATATTTACAGATAAAATTCGTGATGAATAATTGGTACCTGTAGATATTTGTTATCCGCAGGTAGCAGATAGCAGGCGTTAATATTCGTTTATAAACGGATCGGATGTAGGTATCATACTATCTGTACCCGTGAGTACGTTAACCGTAAAAAATAAAAATAAAATAAAATTTATATCTTATTAAGTTAAATTTAATGAAAATTAAATTTTAATTTATGTTTTATTAGATTAAATTAAATTTATATTTTATTTTACATTTTTTTGTAATTTTATTTAAATTTAATTTTAAATATTTATAATTTTTTTTTAATATTTGTAAGTATTCACAAGTACCACAGATTTTAAACTATCTACGATTATTTTTTAAACGATACATATGTACAGATAGCGAGATGGGTAATGGATGGACTTTTTTGTCGTAGATCGGGTTGTAAGTAAGGTGTCTAACCCGAATTGTTGTCATTCTTAAACGTGGGAAATGAAATTTAATGATAAGCAGGAAACTTTAGGCTTGTGTGAAATGATCAGAAGGGTCCAAGATTTTGACCTTCTATATGTCATTAAGAGAATTAGGTAACGCATAAGTTAATTTAATTTTATGCATAAGTTAATTTAAAAAAGAAAAAAACAAACTTCATCCTAAATTAAAATTAGTTTATGCACAAGTTTATTTAATTTTTTCCGTATAATTTATCTAAATTTTTAATTTCAACTTTTTATACTACTTTTAACTTAAAAAACTCCTTTTATTTTGATCTTCCAAAAATCGTTAGTAAGCAAACAAGTAAAAGACATATCTACGCTTTATTTCTGCACACAATTCAACATCACTGAAACACAAATATAAGTAGGATCAGTTAAATTGAATTGTTATCAAACAAACAAACAAACCATTTAACTGACAAAAGAAGAACTTCATTCAACCAAACAAAATACTTTCTGTATCAGTTTTCCTTCAGAAAAATTTCAAACTTGAGATACAATAATCAAATGGAGGATGATTAGAAGAGTGAAAGGTTCTTGGGTTTATCAATACAATAGAAAAGAGAAAACAAGGCTTCTGTTTGATGAAAACATACCAATTCACACTTGGAGAAAATAGTCTTCAGTAATGAACACAATTTCAAAAGAAGCTATTATATTTTACCCCATAACAGAGAAAAAAATTGTCCATGCATTAAAAAATACAACTAAAATACACAGATATTATAATTTGGTTTGTAGTGATAGGATTGAATAAATGATATAGAATAATTGATTCAACTTATAACGTCCTTCATATTTTGATCCATGTGATTTTGCACTTGTCCAGTAGTTAACCTTAAAGCATAAGAGAAATGAGGGTGGCATAATCTGTTAAAAGTGGAACAGAACACTTACTCTGTTACTGTAATGCATTATTCTTCTGCAAATACTTATACTATCACTATCTGCTTACAAATCATTTATTGTTGTATTATTTTCATGTGATAACAGTCAGTTACCTGAGTAAAGCACAACAATTGCCCAATGCCAGTGAGAAAAAAATATTTGATGATTTCATCCATGGGAGCACATGGCACTGATTGTTACAAATTAAATTCACATTTACTCGCTATGAAGCTAAGTATATAGGAGCTAAATTCACATGTTTCAATACAGTATTAGACCTGTGCAATAGAAGAACAACTATGTGTTTCAGAAGTAAACTCTTTAAAGAATATATCAAAAAAACAGTTATCAGTGACATCAATTTATAGTAAGAACTTGGGAAACAAAATTCAAGAGTGGAATGTTTAATCCAATAGTACAATTATGTTAAAAAACCTGATGGAAGGGGTGAATTGTTAGAAGCTTTATGCAGGACTATCATTGAAAGAGGAGAGTAGTTGATACAAAGCAACATATGCATGTTTTCCGGCAATGATTCAAAGTTAGGACACTCTTTGATTGTTAGATCTTGGAGATGATGATGAGCCTGATCCGGTTAAATCATCTGTAGATTTCCAAACCCACTGAGACTAAGAGTCCAGAGTGTTGGGAAGAAATCTAGTGAAAAATGTCTAAGTCTTCAAGAGTGTTGAATACTGAACTCCCTACCATGGCCAACACTAAAATTCATTATTACTTTAAGATTCTTCAGTTTTTCCAAATGCGGAGGCACCTTTCTCACTTTAGTCTCTATAAATTCAAGGCGATACAAATCGGTGAGTGAATACAAATTTGAGGGCAACTCCTCCAAATCTCTACAAAAGTTCAACTTCAGTATTTGCAAGAGGGTGAGTGAACATATCTTTTCAGTTAGTTTCTTAATTGCAGTATTGGAGAGGTCTAATGAACGAAGATGCTCAAGATTACCAACAGAGTCAGGTAACTCTTCAAGGTTCAAAACAAAACACAAAGATAACATCCGTAAAAGCTTAAACTTGGAGAACAATTCATGTATCGACATATTGAGTAGTAAACCACCTGTTGGCATAAATGTACGCAACTTTTTTGTACTACATAACTTTCCAAACCCATCAAAATACTGATTGTATCTAAGTTTAACTGAAAAATGACGAGTAACTTTTTGTATCTTCTCTGTTTTACCAACTTCCCACATGAAGTATATGCCTCCCCCAACATAGTTTGCCAAATCATGTATAAGGTCATGCATAACAAATACCTCTTCCTTTTCATCCGATTGTTGAAAGAAGGACCTTGATAGTAAATCATTGAAGTATTGTTGGCAAACATCTTCTGGAGTCCTACTGTGTTGAGAACAGTGTAGGAAATTTTCAGTCATCCACAACTGAAACAAATCCTCCTTTCTAAACTCGTAATCCTTGGGGAATAGGGCACAGTAAGCAAAGCATACCTTGAGGTGTGAAGAAAGGTGGATATAACTCAATGCTAAAGCAGGAACAATATCACAACGGTCTTTTGAAAATTCCCATATTTCGCTTTGGAACACAGATTTCCATTCTGAAATAGATGATTTTCTGTATAATAGGCTTCCCATTGTTTTCAAGGCAAGAGGTAGTCCTTTACATTTTTCAACAATCTTCATGCCAATCTCCCTCCACTCTGGGTTTGGCTCGGTATCATCATCTCGAAATGCATGTTTAGCAAACAACTTCCGGCAATCATCTTCCTGTAATTGCTTGAGGGAGTGATCTTTTGACCCCATGGTAGAAGCAACTTTCTTACTACGTGTAGTCACAAGAATCCTACTCCCCTTAGCTCCGCAAACAAGGGACTTCTGCACGTCTTCCCATTTAGATTGGTTTTCATTCCAAACGTCATCCAAAACAAGAAGAAATTTCTTCTCAGTCAATTTCTCTTTCAATCTTCTCTGGACCATCTCTAAATTTCTACTATCATCAGTTGATCCAGTAACCGCCTCAAGAATTGCTCTTGATACTTTGAAAACATCAAATTCGTCTGAAACACAGACCCAAGCTTTGAAATCAAATTTGGCCTCATCCACTCTTGCGTCATTGAATACATGTTGAGCAAGAGTGGTCTTACCCACCCCACCCATTCCCACAATAGAAAGTATTGATGGCCGGTTAGTACCGTTGTCGTCGGATATCAGCCAGTAAAAGATCAGTTCTTTATCGTGATCTCTGCCATAAAAATCAGTTCCAACAACCAACGATGTTGTTTGTGATTTCTGTGGCAGTTCACTACTCAACCCAGATCCAACACCGCTAGCTTTTTTCAATCCTAGAGCACCCTTTTGGCTTGAGAGAAATTCTAAGCCGTCAAGGATTTGTTCCATCCTAGACTCAATCTCCTTGTTAAGGGAACTGATACGAGAGGATTTGAAGAAATCGAGTACCTTGCAAGTGCAACCCGTAAAGGTTTGAGATTCAGAATCAGCATCCACTCCTCTTTTGCAGAGCATTTGTATATCATCCAAGAGATCCTCTGCATCAAGGACAGCATCTTTGACCTCAAGCAACCAGTTTCTGACATGTGGATCCGTGAACTGCTTCCCCTCTGCATCATCAGCCAGAGAATGGATGGAATGCAGCTTCGTTTCCAACTTGTTCAGCAGCTTCTCATCAAGCTTTCTTGCATGAAAGAAATCGAGAATTTGAGGAGAAGCTAGCTTCTGAAATGCAACATCAAGAAAAACAGAAAGAAGAGCACCACCAACAAGTTCTAATGCCATGCTAAGACACAGTGATTCAAATGCGTTACTTGATCATGGTTACTCAGAGTATTATTCCATGCATCACATGTACTTTAACAGCTGTGTTATAATATCAACTAAGGGAATTGTTTAAATTAAGAGATGTGTTAACGTGTTAAAATATTTTATTTTATTTCTTGATATATTAACTTTTGATATGATTTTTTAGCTCTGCAGTGTATTTTATTATAGGAATTTTTGTCATGGTATTAAAATAATATTTATATTAATAATTTAATGTTTAATCTTTCTAAAACAGTCTAATACTGTATTTACATATTTAAGAGGACAGAGTGCATGCATACTGCTATCATTATCATGAGACAACTTCACCAGTCAACAAATACTTAAATAACTCAAATTCTTTTCTGTAATGGTTGTTTTTATATATTAATTTTGAATGGCTGGACCACATGCAGGGTTAACATTATGATGAAATGAATGGTGATATTCTATTTTATGAACGGTGCTTTAAGTTGATAATTATTAAGGACGAAAGAAATCAAATAATTTATTCAATCAACATAGTTTACATAAAAGTAATATTTATATATAGTAGCAAAACATATTATAATAAGCTGAAAGGAAAAATATAATTTATCATAAAATAATATATATATATATATATATATATATATATAATATCTAAATTATTTATAAACTAAATAATTAATTATATATAATATTAAGTTATATTTTATTTTTATATTTTTTTAAGTTGAAATAAATGTCCATGATTCTCATCTTTTCTATGAAATGATTGAAGGTGGTAGTAGGAAGACCTTTCATGGTTATGTTAGCTATTTAATGCACAATTCTAAGATAAACGATAGTTAATATTTGTTTTTTAATAAGATCACAAATGAAGTGATGGTCAATATCTACATGTTTCTATATCTTATGATGAGAGAGATTATAATCGATGTGTATGACAAATTAGTTGTAAAAAAAAAATAGTTGCACCAATTGAAACTTTAAAGTGTTTGGATAATCATTGTAGTTAGGGATGGCAATTAGGGCCTGGCCCGTGGGCCCGGCCCGCAGACCCACAGAAAAAACGCGGGGCGGGCCATGGTCGTGAGCCCGCAGGCCCGCGCGGGCCTGGCCCGCATAGGCCCGCAGTCCGCACGGACTAGCCTGCAAGCCCGCATAAAAAAAAAAATCTTGTACTTGTGTATATTAATTACTTCTTTTATGGACTCATTAACGTTTCAAATTCTTGTATAACTGGAAAAGACAAGTATTATGTAATTTTTAATGTGCTGAAATTTAAAGAATACATTGTGTATGTCATAATATGAATATGATGAAAATGTTGAATTATCAATTTATCATCTAATTCCCCAAAGTCTTTACTTAATTTTGTGAACTTCTTAAAGTTTCCCAATTTTTAAACATTGAAAGTTTTATCATAAAAATAAAAAATTAAAAAAAAATTAAAAAAAAAGCGGGTCGGCCCGCGGGCCAACATGTATGTGGGGCGGGCCAAAGTATGGGGCCCGCATAAAATGTGCGGGGCGGGGGGCGGGCCAGCCCGCAGTGTGCGGGCCCTATGCAGGGCGGGCCTAAACGGGGCCGGCCGGCCACATTGCCACTCCTAATTGTAGTCAAACCACTAAAGATAAAGTACGATATTTCAATTATATTGAAGACCCCCGTATAGTATCCTATTTGACAAACTTCTAGGAAATTAGAGAATCACCAAGGAAAACAAAAAAAAAATCAGTGATTGATCTTTTGGTATCTAAATAGTTGCCCCAATCTACATTAGTATATGATGAAAGATAAACTTTGTTATCGATCACAAAGAAAATACCTTTACTAAAGTGGACTTCAAATACAATAACAAACAAGTGATGTATTCCATATACATGTGTGGTTAATTGATTATGTATGCATTGAATAAGCTTATGAATTGCAAAATTGATGTGTGGTCTGGAAATGATCAAAGTACAAAAGCCTTCTAATTAATCCTTTATATATACAAAGGGGGTCCTCGATAGGGTCACCATCATTAACGCTAAGCTTTAAAATTGGATCCATAAATGATGTAGTTGATTTGCTATATAAAAAATAAATATCATCAAGCAGGTAAAGTATATTTTATCTTACTCAAGGAGACACTTTGTTAGATTCAACAATTTTTAGATCTAAAATATATTTGAGAGGATAAAGATTCTTAATATTAATTATACCTTATCAACACAAGAAGAATCAGGGTCTTCTAGGATGATATCATTCACGTAGACCAACAAAATGACCAATGAAGAACCAAAACCATGAGTAAAAAAAGGTAATCATCTTTGGACTATGTAAAACCATTTTGCAATAAGGTTGAGAGCACTTGCATAACCATTGTCGAAAAGTTTGTCTAACTTGCAAACTAATCCTTATATTATTTTTTTTAACCATGGGAAATATTCATGCATACTTCCTCAAATAACTAGCCATTCAATAATACATTATTGATATAACTTGTAGGCTACATTTTTTCAATAACAATCACTAAAATGATCCTTACAAAAGTAAGTTTAACCATTGATGAGAAAGTCTTTGAGAAATGAGTCTCATCCTTTGTGTGTAACCTTTGACTACCAATCGAGCTTTGTATTTGTCAATTGAATCATGAACATTGTATTAATTTAAAAATTCATTTACACCTTATGCAATGTTTGTCTTATGTAAAGAGAGTAAAGACCTAGTGTCTTTATCTTTTAGAACCTTAATTTCTTTAGCCATGACATTTCTCCATTTTGGGTAAGGAATTGCTTGAACATAGAATTGAGGCTCATAAGTGTTGGAAATTTGATTAATGGATCTTCTTTACTCTGGATTGAGTTTGTTAAGAAAAATAACAATTTTAAGTAGGATAAGGTTGTGAGGTGTCAGAGCACACTAGACAAATAAAAGGTTTAGACACTCTTCAAATAAGGGATTCAAACTCATCAATGTTAGACATCGAAATTTTAAATCCATCATGGGCTCATCAAAATGATGTACACTAGAAGTATCTAAACACAAGTTATCAGTAATACAAAAAGGAATGATCGTGTCATCAATGAAAGGGAAAGAATCTTTAGAAGGAGTAATTTCCTTGAAAAGAGAAAATGTTTCATGAAAGATAACATCCCTTCAAATGAAAATTTGTTTGGTCTCTAGGTTGTACAATGTGTATCCCTTATAACTTATAGGATAACTGATAAAGATGCACAAAATGGTATAAGAAGTAAAATTATTTTTCAAGGACGGCAAAGTAATATATAATATTGGAAAGGAAATCTTATTAATTAGAAAGTCATCAATTTTATATCTAGAGGAGGGAAAAGTGATTTTTCTATGGTACTAAAGAGGAAACCTTGTTAGTTAGAAAAGCATCGCTGGACACACACTTCCCCTTAATTGAATTGGAAACTTGAATTGAAAAGGTAAAGTCCATACCACATTCAATAGAAGCTCCTAACTCAGCCTTAGCTAATTATTTTAATAAAAAGAGATTTGCCTCACTTATATATATATATATATATATATATATATATATATATATATATATATTATAATTTAGTCATATGATGTGAGATATTCAACATAGATCCCCCTTTAAGGGAGGATATTGAGCATGAGAATTGAAATGGTTACGATAGCAAGTGCCACAATACATCTAAATCTCGACCACGAAAGACTCTGAATAGATATGACACCATATTAAAAAATAAATATAACAATTCATTGAATCAATATGTATCATATATAAAAGAAATGACACTTATTTATATGAGTTAAATATGTTTTTAGTCCATAAACTTTGACATGAGATTGAAATTTATCCATGTCCGAAACTTTGATACATTTTAATTATAAACTTTAAAAATGAATAGATATAGTCTATTTAACCCAATTATGTAAAAAAAAAATTTGACGTGACAAACCCGTTTAAAGGCTAATGTTTAGGTGAGAATGTCGCAAACACTGTAAACAACTCAAATACTAACATAAAACATATTTAATACGTTAAAAAATTATATCCATTTAATTTTTAAGGTCTTAGAATCAAAATATGTATCAAAGTTTTAAACAACGACAAATTTCAATTTTGTTTAAACTTGAAGCATTTAAAACATATTTAACTCTATCTATAGTAACAAAACATAATAATAACCTAAAAGAAAGAAAACTAACGATCACTAAATAACTAATTATCTATAATATCTGATTTTATTTAATTCTAATAATAATAAAAAATATTACATTGTAGGTGAGTTCTTTCACAATGGCATTGATGAATGGATAACGTTAGTTATTCTTAGCCATTTTCATATAGATATTTCTTTTAAACTTACTGGTGAAACAAATATTAGTAATTAAATAATTATTCAGATTTTAAATTTATATTTTTTTTATTGAAATTTATGTTATCAAATTTGGTATTAAAAAGATTATTTTTTATTTATTTTATCTTGTAACTTTTTAAATTTATTCTTTAAAAAATTAAACTTATTTTTACTAATATAGTTAGTATGCAATTATATTCTAATGTTAAATTTTTAGTTGAGTTTAGTTTTGAAATAAATTTATATATTGTTATTTAAAATTATATATTATTTAAAATTTAATTTAATTAAGTTTTAAGTACGTCATAAATTTTGATAATTTTATTTTAGTTTTTATTAAAAAAATTCTTTTATCTCCAATGGGATCAACTTGTTAATTCTCTATTCAATTCCACCTATGCATGAATAAACTCACTCTTTACAAGGAAGAGGAGTTATAAGATATTAAAGAGGAAACAAATGAGTGAATTGAAAACAAGAATGTTTGAGATACCACTTTAACTACCGACCACATCAACTTATATTATTAATTGGAGTCTAAACTTTATCTTATAAATTAATTTTATGAAGATCAATTAGATATAAATAATATAATAAATATTTTATATAATATATTTATAATAGATATTATTATCCGTTGTAATTAAGTAAAAAATATTATTAATATTAAAAATTATATATTATTTTTAAAATTTTGCAGAAAGGTTACATGTGGAATTCTTTACAAATCTTAAACTGCAGAAATATTACTTGCAAATTTTAAAGTTTTACATGCAGATTTAAATGTTACAAGAGATCTTATAGGTTTTTATTTTTCAGTAAAATTATGCATGGACTGTTTTTATAGAAAAAATTACTAACATTTCTCACAAAATTTTCAGAAAAAATATTATCCATTGCATTTAGTAGGTAAAAAAAATTTAATAGTTGAAGTTGTAAAACATTGAATTAAATTATCTGTCATTAATGTACATGAAATTTTTATCATTGAAATTGGTATTTGAAATAGTTATTTGAACTTTATGAGAATTTAATACAGCAATAATTTGTATTTAATTATACTTAAAACTCTATAATTGAATCCATTACATTTTAGCATTGACAAGTAAATCCAATTAATTTAGGAAATAAAAAGATAATTAAGTATCAGAATGGATTCTACTGTTTTTTTTTCTTCGGCGTCTATTAAATTTAAGTTTCAAATAATAGGACATTGCAAAAACAACTTAACAAAATTAAAAAACTTATCAAATTCATACAAAAATTTAAACACTGTGATATTACATAAATCTTGTCTTTTTAATCTATATTTACCTAAAAAAAAAACTTTCATCAATATTCTACCATGATTCAAACTATATAGTAATAAACATGATATGCTTTATATTGAAAATTGATAAAGTTAGAAGATGGAGATGATATTGCTACTAAAATATGAAAGTTGTGAACTTTAATGACTTTTTTGTATACAATATGTTTTAGGAATAAAAACTTTATATATATATATATATATATATATATATATATATATATATATATATATTTATTTATTTATTTTGTTTCTACATACATACACATTACAATTCAATTTGGACAAGTAAACCTTTACTTATTCTAAGACTAATATATATGAGCAACATGTTTAATCTTGTCTTATTTTAGATGCTTAAACAAATTATCTTAAATTTACTTTTAATTATACATTCAATATATTCACAAATTCATTATTTGGAAATACATTAAATGTTAGGTTTTATTTATCTATTTTTTCCTTTATATGTTTTTCTTATTAGACCTTCAAAATATTTGAAATGTCTATAAAAATATATATTTTTTCCAATATTTTAATATAATTTAAATAATTTGTTATTATTATAAATATAAACGACAGTTACAAAATTATATTTCTTACTAGTCCTTTTTAATATTAAATTTAAATTACAAAATATATGTCATAAAGAATATTGATCTTATAACAGCAGTTGATGGTCTAGTTTTTATTCTCTAGAATTAGGAATAGAAGAAAACTCTCTATGTGCATATCATACATGAATGTATTTATAAAATTAATATTTATCAAAATATAATATATTATATATTATACAATAACATTTTATTATTTAAGCAATGGTCATATTGTACTATATTAATTTTGTAAAATGTTATTGAACTATTTTATTTTTTTAATTAATCTTATATTTGACATTTTACTTATAAGTATTATTAAAAGAAAGACACTCTTGTGTCTATCTATTTTTGCTATTTTTATGTTTTTTATTGCAAATAAATATAGAATTTTTTTTTTTATAATAACAGTTATAATTGTGGATGGTTTTTAGTTTTCAGAATTAGTGAAACAATGGACCATTTAAAAGGAGAAAAAAAAATTAAAGATCATTAAAACAGAGAAATTATTGTTCCTTTAAAAGTATAGGATAATGAAAGATGCAGAGAGAGAGGATGAGAATGAAAAATCATTATTAAATAAATAAATACCTCATTTATGATACATTCACGAAATTACTAAACTGACCCTTACCCTCTTGAGACAGCATTTTGGCGGGAAAAACCTGTAGGACATAACAAGTGGCGCCAAAATGCGACAACTTTTTCTATTTTTTAATTGAAAAACATTTCGATATCCATTTATTATTCTTAAAGAAAAACAAAAATAAAAACAAAAAATCCACACAACAACAGAACCAAACAGACAAAGCAACACAACAACACAAAGTTGCCTCTCCTAACAAAAAAATACACAATTCTCTCTCTTCATTTCTATATTGTAATTCTCTCTTAGGGTTTCTCATTTCCTACTGTCTTCAGTTTCTTCCAAATTCTTTGATACCAACGCTTGGAATCCAGTCCCCCTTCGTGTGATCTGGGCCAATTAGGGTTTTCGCATGAGTCCTCCAGCTGAATCCAACACGATGGAAGATGGCACGCGAGAAAATGCCACAGACCAAGTTGTGTCTCGCTTCAACGAGTTCCTCAAGGTTCTGGTTTATCCTTTCTTTCGTGCTATATAATTTAATTTTAGGATTTGTTTTTGCGAAATTAGTTTTGTTTTTCTGTTGTCACTATAGTCCTGTCTGGGGTTTCAGAGGGAGCTGTCAGCATGCAGAAAGTCAAGATCTTTAAGTTTTTGAGACAATGGATATAAAAATTTTGTGTTTTATTTCATTTTTCTTTGTTTAGTACCTTTCTAAGTTAAGTTTCTTTTTTTTTTGTTGGAGTTAAGAAAAAGAAGGCGCTGCCAGAAATATTTAATTGATCAGCAAAAAGTTAGTTGTTAATGTTTGTGCATTCCTGTATATGATAAGGGACAGTGAAATGAATGCTGTTTTTATTTTTTGTTTAGGACATAATTGAAATGAATATATCTCACTAAGTACTTATGAAGTGACTCCCCGTGCTTGTGAGGTTGAATGTCTATTCATGATTGATTTCTGCAAGTGTGTGTTTGTTTGTGCTAGTTCCTGTGAGTGTGTAAGTAGTCAACATAGAGACATAAGTGTCTCTGCCTCTCTGCAGTACTGTAGTGGAGTATTGCAGTTGCAGGCAGTTATGAGTAATTTGTAGATTATAGTCAGAATAAAAGCTGAATTCACTACTAGTAGCAACTGAGTTGTGGAAAATATAATAGTCATCTGGGTATAGCCTGTGCGCATCTCAGTCCCTCCATTTTCTGGGCAAATCCTGATGAATTGTTGGAGAATTTAGTGGTCTTCAAGGTATCACCTTTCACATTTCAGCACCTCTATTTTCTTGACAAATCCTGTTGGACTACATGGTCCAGCTGAAACTACATTTTGTCTAACCTGCAACCTTTTTTCTGCCATACATTTTTAGCCTGGCCCACCCTGTTGCACTTTCTTTGTTCTGCATGAGAAGCTTTTTGTTTTATATTGTTCTTTTGTTTTTCTATTTATATCTGCTCCATCCTCTGGAGTATGTAATTTGTTAATTCTTTTGAAATTTAATATATTTGAATTTTTGTTATTGTTTGTGTTTTTGTGAAATACCAGCCTACTCTGCTTACAACCCACTTTTTGTTTTGTCTTTCTGTCTTCTTTTCTAGATGTTGCACTTTTATTTTTCAGTCTAAATCAATACTGTTGCATTTTTTGAGTTGGCTGATATGCTCCACAAATTTGGATAGTTTGCCAACGTTTGTGTTGGTTATGCTTTAAACACTTGAATCCATATGAAGTTGAGATTGGGTTAATAAGTGAGTGTTAGAATAGAAGAAATGTCCATATATGGTTTCTTATGTATTTAGGTAACATTTAAATTTGGATCCCTTACCCGTTAAATTCTACACTGATGCGTTTCTATGACAGAATGAATTAGCATTGGAAGAGAAAAGCTGTAAAGAGGCAATCAATTTGCTTGGAGAAACCAAACATATACTTCTGACAAATATTTCGTCAATGGGGAATGGAACGGTAGATATGAATATCATGGATATCTTTCTTTGAAATATTGTTGTGTGAAATTTTGTTTGAATTCATGAGGTTGTATAATTCTTTTCCAGTCTGAAGAAGCTGAGCGGTATTGGTTTGCTTTTATTTCGTACTCTGTCAAGAAATTGATCCACAAAAATGAGGAGGCTGGAAAGGAAGAGAATGTGAACTCCGGGCTTAGCTTGTGTCGTATATTGAGAGCAGCTAAGCTCAAGTATTTTACTGGCCTTTTGACTAGCATGTTAGTTTGTACTTTGTATTTTTTTAGTACTTACTGTCATATTCATTTTCTATTAAACAGCATTGCAGATTTTTTCAAAGAACTTCCACAGTTTGTTGTTAAGGCTGGTCCAACATTAAGTAATATATATGGAACAGATTGGGAAAACAGGCTGGAGGTATTAACTAAGTAGAGACTCATGGTTGCGAAGTTTATGGCTTTGTGGGCTTTTCTTTTTTAATCAATCCCTGGAATAGTTTTCTATTAAACCATTGTTTATGTTGTATGTCAATACTAGGCGAAGGAGATACATGCCAATGCTATTCACTTAAAGATTCTTAGCAAGTGAGTACCCTCCTTTTGCATACATTTCTTTGATTGATATCTAAGTTGCTCATTGTTATTCATTAATTTATGGTATTAGTGAAACTCGATACCCTTGTATTATTTTCTTTTGTATAATAATTAAGCAAACCTAACCTGACATGTGCCAATTCTAGGAATCATGTTTTTCCATGGATGGTTATTTAGTCATCCATATCTGTGTATCTAGTGTTCTTTTACAAGGTAGCAGTTGCTCATTGTTGCTAGTGAAGTTTACATTGCCTTATGTTTTGTATTATTTGCTGTTATTGTATTTTGTTAATATGATACTATGTTGACTATATTGATCATCAAAGAAGTCTATTTTGTGACAGAAAAAAAACTAAATGCCAATGTGTAATAATATGGGTAGCCAGTCTACTTAAAGGGGCATATTCATTGTGAAGGGGTAATAGTACTTAACGAAATATGGAAGGCAGGGCAACTAATAATTTGTAGTTAATCTATCAAAGACAAGATGCTTTTATCTGGAACTACAACTATGCTATGTTCTAATATTTCATACTACTGTTGTTGTTAAACTATCCTAGAAATACGATGCTTTTTGTTTGTACCATTTAGTCATCACTCGGAATGTTATATACTGATGATTCCTACTTTAGGTGTATGTGGTCCATTGCTTTGATTATCATGTGTGCAGTGCAACATGCCTACACGAGCTGAGATGACATGACAACTTATGTTTGATGCTGCAGGTACTATAAACGTGTATTTGGAGAGTTCTTTGTGACAACTGACTCAAATGCTGAAAAGAACTCATCTGTTACTGTTCATGCATCTGAATACCATAGATTTGGTTGGTTGCTTTTCTTAGCTCTTCGTCTACATGCTTTCAGCCGCTTCAGAGACTTGGTGACTTGCACCAATGGTCTAATTTCAATCTTGGTGAGTTAGATTCTCATGGCCCTCCTTTCTTTTAACATTCCTGTAAAGTTTTTTAATCTTTTTGCTCACGGTGAAGATAATTATTGAAAATTTGAACACTTGAATTTCTTATGAGTTTTAATAATTGAATTGCTGCTTTTGTGTGGGAAATCAAGCAAATAGTTTCTTATTTTCTGGTTGTATCTGTTGCAGGCCATCTTAATTATTCATGTTCCTACTCGGTTTCGGAATTTCAACATTCATGACTCATCACGCTTTGGTAATCCTCTTTGTTTTCCTGGCTTTCATGCATTTGGTTTAAATTGTTCTTGTTAACTTTCTTGGGGGGCCTCACTTTTAGATGTGTGCTGTAAATACTGCATGTATGATCTTTCCTGTTCTCAAACTTCCATTTACTCAGTTTTTTTGGCGATGGCCTTAAAAGTGGATTTCTTTTTCTAATTGATAGGAAAATGAGGTGTTTTGAATTTAACTTATCATGTCATATTATGATTTTTCTGGTAAGGCTCTTGTATCATGTCAGAAATCACAAGAACCGTATAAGAAACAATTAGCAATATTGCTTCGGAAGAACTTAGCTGTGCTTCTGGGTCCATTCTCATTAAATAGCCGTAGGACCTTTATAATAAAGAAATTTTTTATGTTAAAGATATGTACAGCAGTTCTTGAAGTGATTGTTACTATTAAATTAAATAGTTATGATGACATAAAATCTGATTTGTTTATGTACAATTATAACATCTAAATAAACAATAATTGCAACAGCCTAAAGGACATTAGCTGTAATATCCTCAAATCTTTTTTCAGTTAAGAAAAATAACAAAGCTGTGGACCTCCTTGCTTCACTTTGCAACATATACAACACTACTGAAGATGAGTTGAGGAAAACAATGGAGAAAGCCAATAATGTAATAGCAGATATATTGAAGAAGAAGCCCTGCTTGGCATCTGAATGCGAAACTGAAAACTTAGAAAATATTGATAAAGGTTCATTTTCCTTTTTGTCATTATTCTTTAATTTTCATTAATAACTGATGTCTGACTGATATTTATTATTCTTTTTTTATAGATGGTTTGACCTATTTTAAAGACTTGATGGAAGAATCATCTCTACCTTCTAGTTTAAATTTATTAGAAAAAGATTATGATTACATGATTCGCAACAAGAGTGAACTGGATGAGAGGTTATTCATTAATGAAGATGACAGCCTATTAGCTTCTGGAAGCTTGTCTGGAGGTTCTGTTTCAGCAGGTGGTGTAAAGGTATGTTCAATGGAAAATTTGTTTCTATCATGTTTAAGATAACACCTAAAATCTTCTGTTGTTGTATTCTATAGAGGAAATTTGATTCACTGGCATCACCTGCTAAGACCATTACAAGTCCACTCTCACCTCACCGCTCTCCCTCATCACATGCTAATGGCATCCCTGGTAGTGCAAACTCAAAGATGGCAGCCACCCCTGTAAGCACAGCAATGACTACAGCAAAGTGGCTTCGAACTGTCATTTCTCCACTTCCACCAAAGCCCTCGCAAGAGCTGGAACGATTTCTGACATCATGTGATAGGGATGTTACAAGCGATGTAGTGCGCAGAGCACAAATTATATTGCAGGCTACATTTCCTAGTAGTCCACTTGGAGAACTATGTGTAACTGGAAGCCTGCAAAGTGCAAACCTCATGGACAATATATGGGCAGAACAGAGAAGATTGGAAGCACTGAAGTTATACTACAGGGTCTTGGAGGCTATGTGCAGAGCTGAAGCTCAAGTTTTTCATGCAACTAATTTGACCTCTCTTCTTACCAATGAGAGGTTTCATCGTTGTATGCTTGCATGTTCTGCAGAATTAGTCCTGGCAACTCATAAGACTGTAACAATGTTGTTCCCTGCAGTACTTGAGAGGACTGGAATTACAGCCTTTGATCTTAGCAAGGTGATTGAAAGTTTCATTAGACATGAAGAATCTCTGCCAAGAGAATTGAGGCGACATCTGAATTCATTGGAAGAGCGACTTTTGGAGAGCATGGTATGGGAAAAGGGTTCTTCAATGTATAATTCTTTGGCAGTTGCCAGACCTGCCCTTTCTGCAGAGATTAACCGCCTGGGGCTGTTAGCTGAACCAATGCCATCATTGGATGAAATTGCAATGCAAATTAACTTCTCTTGTGGAGGGCTGCCACCAGTGCCTACCTTACCCAAGCTTGAAAGTTCACCAAGTAATGGTTCTGTCCTTGTAGTTCGAACTTAAAGTCTTTGGGTCACGTTTTCTGAATTTTCATATAATTCTTTGTGCTTACTGCATAACTTTAACTAAAAAATGGCCGTGGTGAAATAAATGCTTTTCAACTTGAGTAACATCTGTCAATCAATTTCAGCTCAGAATGGGGATATCAGATCACCAAAGCGAAATGTGCTGATGGAAAGAAATTCGTTCACTTCTCCTGTGAAGGATCGGCTTCTTCCTTTCAGCAACCTGAAGTCAAAACTACCCCCACCTCCTTTGCAGTCCGCGTTTTCCAGGTAAGACAGATTGTCTGGTATTCCTGTAATTTTTTTAGCCAGTTTACTGTTTTCTTGTGCTGCTTTGTGTTGAATTTTTATTCAATGCAGCCCAACAAAGCCAAATCCAGCAGGTGGAGGGGAAACATGTGCAGAAACTGGGATTAACATCTTTTTCGGCAAGGTATTCACCATAACACTGATTTGCCATGTTAACTAGGTTTCATTTGATAACTATCTTTACCTTTTAGTTTAGTGAATTCTAAGGAAACCACCTTAGTGTGCGACTCTGTATATGTATTTGAGATGAGCTCTTTATTCAATGTAACCCACACATCTATCTGTTTCTTCAAAGCTTCAAGTTTTGACTATTGTGTTTCTAGGGATAATTTGGTCTAGATGTTTGTGTTAGATATTGAGAATTTGCTTTGCCTTTTGGAAATTAACTGTTACACCACTTTGATTTGAATTATTTCGTGCTAATGGAGAAGTTGTTATGATTCAGCTATTTATTTAATATTTATTTTTTTGTTTCTCCACTAAATCATTTTTAAGAATTTCAGCCTATTTACATTTCCCTTGTTTGCTAGATCATTAAGTTGGGAGCGGTCAGAATTAGTGGCATGGTTGAAAGACTACAATTGTCTCAGCAGATAAGGGAGAATGTATACTGTCTTTTCCAGCGGATCCTAAATCAACGGACATCTCTCTTTTTCAACCATCATATTGACCAAATCATCTTGTGTTGTTTCTATGGAGTTGCAAAGGTTTCTCTTTACATTTAGACACTTTGGAGTGTAATGTGTTTTTCTATTATTACCTTTTTCTCATCTATTCTTTTTTGCAGATTTCACAATTAAACCTAACTTTTAGAGAGATAGTATACAACTACAGAAAGCAACCACATTGCAAACCACAAGTTTTCCGCAGTGTATTTGTTGATTGGTCATTAGCACGCCGAAATGGGGTATGTAACCAATGGTTAAAATTCAATGCTTATGTAAACTTTTATGATAATTATGACCTCATAACTGAGCTTAATGAAAACAGAGAACAGGACAGGATCATGTTGACATTATCACCTTTTACAATGAAATATTTATTCCCTCAGTGAAGCCTCTGTTGGTTGAACTCGACCCTTCTGGAGCAACGACAAAAAATGACCGAATACCTGAAGTTATTAATAAAAATGATGGTACTTGCTTATTTGTGAATTTATTTTCAATGGCTTACCTGGCTTCCTTTATTATGCCAATCTTATGATCTATTTATTGATATGTGTGTTCTTCACTTTACAGGCCATTTAGCTCAATGTCCAGGATCTCCTAAAATATCATCTTTCCCTACCCTTCCCGATATGTCTCCAAAAAAAGTATCTGCTACACACAATGTATATGTCTCTCCGTTACGATCGTCCAAGGTACTAATTTAGTTTTTTTGGATGTTTTCCCAGTTCTCATTATTACTAGTGCATAAAAACCATCTAACATGCTGTGAAAGTGAGCACTGTAGTGTTCAATCTGCTCTATTTTCACAGATGACTATTTTTTTAATTTCCTATTTGATATGATCTATAGTATACATAATAAATTCGTTTCTACGAAACAATTCATTAGAGAGCAAAGTCTTGGAACACTTATATATTCATTTGTTACCTGTACAGATGGATGCTCTAATATCACATAGCTCCAAAAGCTATTATGCTTGTGTTGGGGAGAGCACTATTGCTTATCAGAGCCCTTCAAAAGACCTGACTGCCATCAATAACCGTTTGAATGGGTATGCCTTTCTCCATACCTTCACCTTTTGAAACTTATTATTTACTCATTTTGTTCTTTTTCATCTGTCTATTAAGGTTTTTATGTAGAAATAAAGATATACAATTGATCCTAATAAAATATTATGACATTTCTTGTGTTACCCTCAAAATGTTTTCTGAAAGCAAAAGTATTATTGGCAAAAGGGTAGTTAATGTTATTTTTGGAACTTTGAAGATTTCAGATAAATAGAAACAATTTTTAAAAAAATTGACCCTTGAATGTTAAGTTATTAGTGTTTGATTCTATGTATTCCATGTATTAGCAACAGGAAGGTGAGAGGACCCCTGAATTTTGATGATGTTGATGTGGGCTTGGTTAGTGATTCAATGGTTGCAAACAGCCTCTATCTGCAGAATGGAAGTTGTGCATCATCATCAGGTGCACCAGTGAAATCAGAGCAACCTGATTCTTAAAGCTCCATGTTGTGTATATTCTGCTTGTCTCCTCTCTCTCGAGTCCATATAATATTAGCAGCTTTTATGAGAAGGGGTAATGAATGAGCGGTGAGATTGTAGAATGCCGCCACAACCCTCTTGTACTTCTGTGTATGTTAGGAATTAAATGCAGAATTTAGGTCTCTGATTATCTAATCAATAATAGCTTCTTTTCCTAGTTCAGCTTGGTTTTGATCTTCATAGTTCAAATACTCATTGTTTTTCAGCATTGTTGTCAACATTAACTTATTTAGGGATAGTTTATGCTCATCTACAATCATTTTTCAATTAGACAGGTCCCTGATTAGGCTATAATGTTAACTCAGACTTTTGAACAGGTGAGGTTAAACCAAAAAAAAATACTGAAAGGTTAATAGCCAGGGTTTCTGAAAGCAATTATGACAGCCATGGCGGTTGACCATAAAATTCGAGGGCCACCATTCTTTGATGATAGCATGGTGGCTGTAATTCGTACTGATGATAGGCTGCCATGGAGTCTAATGAAAACCCTAAAATCCAAGAGATTGGAAGTTCACCAGCCTAGAATTCCTTAAAAGTTAATCTTGAAAAGGAAAACATTTTCTTCATGAACTCTATCAATTCCCTTTTCAGAGTGTAAATTTTTCATTTTGATTCACCTAATTTGGATCGAGATTTTGTAAGATGCATTAATTCTTACTTTAGAAGGTTTAGGTTAAATTGGAATTTAGGTTTATACATTTTTTAGCTGTAAGCAGAAATGGGATCTTTTTGCATTCCACAATGTATTTTTTGACACCTGAAATTTCTTTTAGTATAGTTTGGAGTGGGTTTCTTTTTATTCACTTTTAATCCATCATTTTAATCATTCTTAATTCATCACATTACATAAATAAATAAAAATAGATAATTAAAAGATAATTGAAGTGATGAGTTAAAAATGAATCAAAATATTATTGGATGTTTTAAAAGAATGTCCTTTACACTTGGAAAGCCATTTTATCATTTAATTTGCAAGAAATTTTTATAATATATTTTAACATAATGTTTTTGGTTTCGGAAATTTTGAAATTCCTGTTAAGTTTTCGAATTGAAAAATTATGCTTATTCTTGACATTTAATAAAATGATTCTAGTATTTAAAACTAATTTGAGAAAGCTTTGGGTTTACAGTTTAAAATTATATATTTTTAAATTTTAAGAAATTAAAATAACGTGTTTTTAAATATAGAAAACTAAGACTAGAATTATCCTAAATTTTACTAGTGAAGTTGTAATTAAATTGTATATTGTATACTTTTTACATTTGAAAAGTCTTTTACAGTAAATAGAGAAAATTATAAGGAATGAGAAGTTAAAATCTAGGACGAAAATAATTAAAAAAGAAAACGAGTATGGACCATAGGTTCCATACTTGTTGTTCTACACAAATAACCTTTTAATTTTTTTAACATGTTTTAAAGATGTAACATAAAAAGCTATTACTTCATGCACTTTCATAATTACTAATTACACCGCACGATATAAGAAAAATACTTAAACACCTTTCACTACTGCATCATGTCACTGCCATTGTTGCTGTCATCACCGTTCTGCTGCAGCAACAGGAAGAAGAAAGAAAATGATTTTTTTTAAAGTTTTTTCTAAAACATTATGGGAGACACTATAAAAACTTATTTCAAAAAATTCTATATAATCTGGAAATCACTTTTATATAAGGTAAAAATTATCATTTTAAAAATTTGAGTAGGGTATGTAAAGAAATTGTGGGGTGCAAAAAGTAAAAGCCTTAACAGAACTTTTAAATTATATATGTCAAGCATTTTTTAAAACAATTAAGTCTTAGATTAGTATTTTGAGACATTTTCATTATAAATTAAATAGTAGAATCATGAAAATTAAATGGACTATCGTCTAAAATAAATTAAATAAAAAGGATTTGTATTATTGGAAATCAATTAAATAAGAAAAAAATAGTATATTAATAAAAAAAAAAGTAACTAAAATTGAAGTACATAATAAAAATTAAAAATATAAAAAGTGTCATTATACTTTTAGAATTAGATATGTCAAAATGGGTTTCAACCCGTGAGTCAACCCGGGTCACCACGGGCTCGAGCTGGATTGGGTTGAGAAAAATTCAACTTTTTCAAAAGTGGGTTGAACTCAACCCGGCTCACTTAACCCACGTGTTAAACGGGTTTGAGCCGGGTTGAAGGTGGGTTGGCCCACTTAATCCACCAAATTTTTTTTACAATTTTTTTTTAATTTTTTTAAATTTTCTTTAAATTTTTTTTAATTTTTTAATAATTATTTACTACTCCTATTATATTTGTTCACAATTTCATATTTTTAAATGCTAGAATGTTGCTTAATTATATTTGAATAGTTTGAATGTTTAATTAATTTGATTGTCAAGTTATATATATGTTGATACTTTAATCTTTAACTATAATCTTTATAGTAAATTACTCAAGTAACCGTCTTACAAACAATTTTTTTTAAATTAGCATGAAAACGTTTTTTTATTTATATTTTGTTGAATAGTATGACAAAAAATTTGTAATATTAGTCATGCTTTCTTAGACTAATGGATACTTTCTTGAAAATAATTCTTCATATATTGGTGGTGAACATGATCAAAACATTGGTTCTTGATTTTACTATGATTGTCATCTCATGGGTTACTTAAAAATTTATTTAAATATTTGAATACTAAAAAAAAAAAATTAGGTGGGTTGGTGAGCCAACCCGCTTAACCCACCAACTTGTGGTGGGTTGAACTGGGTTGCAAAATTTCTGGCTCACCAAAAAGTGAATCGGGTTGGGTTCACTCATTTCCAACCCGGCTCGTGGTGAACCAATCCGTGTGAGCCGGGTTGACTCACTTTGACATGTCTATTTAGAATACAACTTAAATAATAGAACTCTAAGAAAAAAACTATATTATTTTACACAAATAATATACTAGTATAATAAACTAATTTATAATTATGATAATATGTCGGTGATAACATCCCTTTGTTGCCAATGGAAGGTAATAATAAACAAGTTTCCTTTTATGATGTATTTAGTCACCTTAACTTATTTTTTACTAACATATAAATTTTAATTATAATATTATGAAAATTAGATAATTTTGATATTTTTATTTTAATTAAACCAAACACTATTAAAGTACAACGGCGCGAAAGTGATATTAGGTATATTGTGTATCCTATTTTCCCAAAGGTTACATATTCAAACCTCTTTTTCTCAAGCTTCCGCCGCACCTTCTTCTCCCTCCCTTCAACCACCACTCCGCCGCCGTCACAACCTCCTCTCCGCAGACATACTTGGCGCGTCCGGCGAGGCCATAACTCGACTTGGATAGCAGCGAAGATGGTGGTTAAACCAGGTTCGGTACCGGATTTCGAGGCGCTCAGAGAGCTGTTTAAGCATCATATAGAGTCCTTCGATCACATGGTAGACGCTGGATTGGACACCGCTATCCGCCACATCAAAGCCGTCGAGGTTTTCGACGAGTTAACTGCCACAAAGCTTAGAAATATCCTTTTTCTTTGTTGATGAAAAACGCTATCGATTTTCTCCATAACATTCGTGTTTATGCGTGTTTAGCTTTTACTACTATATAAAGTTGGAATGGTAGTTATTGCAAAGTTGTTAAACTTTCTTAAGTCCTGTTTGAACATATTTATCTACACGAAAGGGAAAAAAGATAATGAGGTAAAATGAATTAAGCTTGTCTATAAGATAAAATAAAGTTACTTACTTCAGTTTCTGGAGGAGTTATATGTGAGAGCTTCGATGGAGATTGATTGCATTAGTTAGTTTTACCTTATGAGAGTATTAGCTCCATTCCTCTTCTTGAAAAATGGAATTTCCCACTTTTCTTGAAAATGATTATAGAGTAGTTTAGTCGGGTTGAGGGACTTGCATTTACTTGGATCCACATAGAGATGATGATGTGATTGGTGTTTGTTCTCTTAACTTGGTTGTTACTTTCGTTGGAGAATCCAGTTATGTATCCACCGCAGAAGGAGCGAATTTCGAGGACGATGAAGGAAGCTTTACTTCCGTTTGAAGCAAGTTTCAATCTCTAAGATTTCGTACTTTATATTATTCAGAATTTTATTATTGTTGTTGTTATTTTTAATTTAGTGATTGATTTAGTTTGTGATGTTTTTTTTTTTGTGAGCAGTGTAGACAGGCAAAGATTTCTTATACAGGAAAGCTAACTATAGATGTTTGCTTTCAATACAATGATGGACCTGTTATTAGAGAAACTTTAAATTTTGGACAGTTTCCCATAATGTTGCAGGTTTGTTTACTTCCCATAAAGTATTAAATGATAAGTTTTTACTTTATACATTATGAAATGAAATAAATATAGATGTGTGGAAGTATCCGTTTTCGTAGGTTTTGTTGTTTGTCTGTATATAAAGAGGAGAGTGAAATGTATTTATTTTTTATTTCTGCTTCTATGATGGTTGGAGAGCAGAAATAGTTCTGGGTGGATGCAAGTGGCAGGAAAGATTTACTTGTAATGATTCACAATGTACTTTTCAAATGTGCACTTTGAGTTTGCCATTTTAATTTGTGAAGCTGTTTATTGTGGCATGTGTATGAATAATTTTTATTCTGTTATAAAAAGAAAGAGCATTAAGGACCTATTTACCTGTGATTTTTTTTATAAAGTTGTTACAAAAAAATAATTTTTTGTAGAACTTTTTTCTATGCGTGCTTGTTTGTTTGTATGCAAGTGTTTCTCTTAATTTTCAGTTTTAGCGCAAGCTTATTAATTTCACTATATTTTATTCTTTGTGTGCTAGGTTGTTTGTTGTTGTAGGTAAGTTTTTGGCTTAATGTTTAGTTTTAGAGAAAGCTAATTAATTTCTGTGCATTGACAATGCAAAGCAACGAGGTCAAGCTAATATTTGTTGTGGCTGTGCACGTTTTAGTTTTTCAGTACTGCACACTTTTATTAAAGCCTATACTTTAACGTAGATTTAGTAGCTACATTTATTTGTGATTCACAGAAATGAAATCCCAGCAAATAAAAAAAAAACATCTATTGTACAGTATCCACTTACGGCAAAATGAAAAAAAAAGAGTTGAATATTGATGCTATAGCCTGTTCTGATTCCTGTACATGTCTACCAAGAAAAGCTCCATGATAGAACCCATATTCTCTGTGCCAAATAAAGATTCAAATGTTCTGTATCCTTGGAAGCTATTCTTTTTGTCCCAAATTGAAGGAGCAGCATGAATTTTCCACTGCCGCAACAACTTAAAACTTGCCATCTGTTTCTGTATCCTCCAGCATTTTAAGCTATTTTTAGTCCTTGGTATAAACACTTTGTAATGTTATCATTTTACCCACTTGAGATTAAAAAAGAGAGAAAAATATATTTTTGGAGGGCTTGAAAGGCCCCTCTTATGATCTTTTATTTATAATGATAGAAATCTGATACAATAAGAACATGAAAGATTAAAAGACTACACTAGAATCCTAGGTATACAACTAGGTTTAACTCAGATACAGCAGGAAGCAGTTCTCAATACAACTACTTTCTACTCAGATTTTAATACTTATTCTAACATACCCTTTGGAAAACGTGATAAATTGAATTTTACATTATTAATTCATATGCTTTTATAAGCTAACAAGTTGTTTCTTGTTTATAAACCCGCTCTATTTCTACACAAATTTTTGTTTTGCATATTTTCTCGTGCATTTTTATGTATGGGTTAGTTGTTTTAAGTACTACTGTGCTTCAAACCTTATTAGTTGTGCTACAAAATTAGTTTTTAATTATCTAACTCCACAGTTGTGTTGAATGTTTTTCTTTTGCCTGTACTGCTGCAGTCAAAGTTATGCAACTTAAGAGGTGCTGACCCCAAAAAACTTGTGTCCTACAAGGAAGAAGCATCGGAAATGGGTGGGTAAGTGGTTAAACCCTGTCTGTGAAACTTAATACATAATATTATGATAAAGATGAACTTCTTAGTTGTATAAACTCTTTTACGTGCAATGTTTCCTTTTGAAATATAAATTATGTGCCTGCATTTAGGAGAGTTGGTCCTTCATGTAGTATTATAATAGAAGAGCTCCTATGACTCAAGTTCATTTTATTATAATATTACATTGATGGTCTGGTCTGGTCTCTTTCCTCATTTTACCTTAGGCTTTGTAAGCTTCTGACTTATGAGAGCTAAAGCTAATTAAATTTGAATAGTTGTGCAAGCTCATATTTGTTCTTCACAACATAAACTTTAACTTAAAACTTAAAAAATGCTGTTCCATTCCATTCCTTAGTTTGTTTCAAGATTGTTTGCTGATAATTGGTTTATCAAACACCATTTCTTTTTCCAGCTACTTCGTCTTGAATGGCCTTGAGAGGGTTATCCGACTGTTAATTATGCCAAAACGGAATTATGTAAGCAATTTTGTGTTATGTTCTTCGCTTGCATTGAGTAAGCCTGTAAAGTTGTATGCTTACCTATTTTCTGCATAAAGCTAATCGTGGATTTCTCATTCCCTTGTCATAGCTTTATTAATTCCTTTTCTTGTTCCTTACATGTTGTAGCCAACGAGTATGGTGCGAAATTCATTTAGTGAAAGGCGAGAAGGATACACTGATAAAGCAGTTGTAATAAGGTTTGTAACTGAAAAAACTTGCATGTCACTCTAATATTTTTTTTCTTGCATGTGCATCAAGAGAAGAGTGTTGTATGGGGTTTATAAAGAGTAATTTTGTACAACTTTTGTGGTAAATAGTTTTCTATGGGTTTTATAAACAATTAATATATATCCCAACCCAAAGCAGCCTTAGCATCACTGAAAAATGTAGCAATATATATGCATTAACTAAATTTGTTACTTAGAAGTCAAAAGATGATAATCTTTAATTAATTCTATCATATTTTATTTGCTCCCTTTTCCTTGTTCTCTATCTTCTCTTCCAATGGGTTACTTTTTTATAAAAAGTGGGCAAATTCAATTTAGGACAAGATGGTTGACATATTTGTAATTTCTTATGATTACACTAAGAGTGGTTAGTCTCTTTCAAAGATAGTGTATAACTGATTGACCAATGTTAGTTTTGGTTAACTAGTCCTAAATGGCAGTATGTCCAGCCATATATTCTAATGGTGTTTTCATCGGAAAAAATTTCCTTCTACAATTATATTATATTAATATCTAATGCTTTTTATTTGGTATGCATGGAATTAGATGTCCAATGCATTCATTACTGTTTAAATTTTCTTCATTCATGGAACACTATCTTTTCTTTCCATCTTTTTCAGCAATTAGGCCATTTTGCTTTTGCCAAAAGTGAAATATGTTGATTTCTTCAGTGTTTAACCCATTGTTTAATACTTTAGCATGATTTCTTTTTAAGTTTTATGTTTTAATGGTTAGGTGTGTAAGAGCTGATCAGTCCTCATTATCAATACGATTGTATTACCTTCGTAATGGGAGTGCAAGACTTGGTTTCTGGTAAACAGCCTTTTTGTTGATTAGAACACCTAGTCCAAACTATAATTTGCATTCCTAGAAGAATTACCATGATTTGAGATGTAAGTAGACATATGTATTCGTGATAATCATTTTTCAGGTTAAGAGGAAGAGAATACTTACTTCCTGTTGGCATTGTTTTGAAGGTAATGATTGCTGACTCTATTAATTTACAATAAAATTCTGTCTTACTCTCTAGCTTCCTGTAGTCATCTTATTTCTCCATTATTTGGTTTTTGTTTTTGGAGGATTTATTTATGGTGTTAATGGTCTTCTGTAACAGGCCCTCATTAAGACATCTGATCGTGAAATTTATGTAAAATTGACAAGTTGCTATAATGAAAAGTATGCAAAGGGAAAGGGTGTTGTTGGGACCCAGCTTGTTGGTGAAAGGGCAAAAATAATCTTAGATGAACTTCGAGATTTGTCTCTATTCACCCAAGATCAATGTCTAGAGTATATTGGTAATTATTGTGGCACTCTTCAAGGTCCCTTTGCCAAACAATTTGTATATTTTTGTACTAACTATTCGTTTTATATCAGGAGAGCACTTCCAACCTATTATGCCTGAACTTAAGCAAGCCAGTTATTCTATTGTAAGTCTTTGATTTCATTATTCTATATTAATAATGGTAGATTATACTTCCCTCTTGAAGAATGTTTAAATTTAACTGCCCTTTATTTTGAAATACTAAATTCCCTTCCTTGTACAGATTAGTGTTTGCTATACTTTAGTCTAATTTGACATGAAAAGTCTTTATGTTTTCATTATATATTAATGTTGAATTATACTTCCCTCATGAAAAATGTTCAAATTTAATCGACTTCTGTACATTGAAATATTACACTTCCATCCTTGGAGAGATTAATATGTGCTGCACTTTAGTCTAATTTGACATGAACAAGCCTGACATAAACCTGATATCCATTTAAAAAGAAATGAGGATTCCTCCCTGAAATACAGTTCCTATGTATGAAACTTCTAAGGGTTGAATCTTCCAATGCCCAAAAGTCCCAAATTATTTTTGTTGAAGAAAGGAGAGAAACAAAATGAACTATTAATTATTTTAACACACATTAAAATAAGGTCACAAGATTATTTATTGGTAACCGCTTACAAGAAAAGCTATTGTTAGTAATAGCTGACAGCTGTAAAAGCTAGGAGCTGTAACAGTAAAGGTTAACAGTTGTTCCCTTTAACAATTATCACCCCCCATCAAACTCAAGGAGAAGATTTTTCATAACAAAAACTTTACACATTGAGTTTGTCTCTAAGAAAAGCATAACGAGTTGAAGATAGAGGATTGGTTAGCACACCTGCCCATTAATCGAGAGCAGGTATATGATAAATGAAGAGCTTTGATGCCTTAATCTTTTCCCGCACAAGGAAAATGTGTTTAGTGTGATTATGAAGCACGGGATTGTGAGCAATATACACAACAATTTAATGAAACTTGCAGTCCAGTCAGCAAAGAAGAAATCCATGTTAATTTAGTTGAAGTTTTTTTCAGACTTCTATACTTACCTTAGTGCTAGAACGAGCACCAATTCACTGCTTGTGGGACCGTCAAGATTTTAAATTGGGATCAAGAAAGATGGCTGCATCTAAAACATATAAGGTAGGGTAGGGAGATAGATCAACTCCAAACGTGGATAACATGCAATTATAAACCCATAGGGAAAGAAATGGAATGAGCTTTTGTAAGGCAGGTCTCAAAAATATTTGCTGAGTCAGAAGAAAAAACTTCACAGAAGATTTTAATTTCAAGGCCATGAAAATCGTCTTGATAACCAAATTCTTTAGTAGAAAAATCTGCGGGAAGGTTGGTTGTAATTTGTTGAATGAGTAATAGAGATGTCATTGGTTATAATATCATCAAGATATACCAAATAATAACCTGAGATTGTTTTCTGTAAACAAAAAGTGAAGAGTCACATTTACTGCTGTCAAATCCAAATTGAGAAAGAATAACAAGTAGTAAATGAAACTTGTAGTCGAGTGAGCAAAGTAGAAATCCATGTTAATTTAGTAGAAATTTGTGCCAGACTTCTATACTCAGCCTTACTGCTCTAGAACGAGCACTAACTGCATGTGGGACCATCAAGATATTAAATTGGGACCACGAAAGATGTCTGCATCTGAAGTAGAACGTTTTCATCAATATTAGATGCCCAATCAGCATCACCAAAGGTTGGACACGTCCGGCGGAAAATATAGTCCATGGAACATATAGTACCTTTCGTTGGGTTTCAGAATAATTGCACAAGTACTCATAACTAAAATAAAAGATAAAAATAAAAGGAACAAAACAGATAATAGAAAAAAAATGTAATTTTATTAAAAGAAAGAAAATTATATACCTTTCTCTCTAGCTCCAAAGAGAAAACAACAATCTCTCTTTTGGAAATAGGAAAAACAAATACAAGGAGAATCTTAAAGGATAACCAATGACTTTCTTTATGAGAGCCTCTTACGACTAATATTAGTTCCTCCTTGCAAGTGTCAGTTCATTGGTAGTGTGTTGAAGTTGTAAACTTGAGTTTGAGGATTTTGGATGTTGAAATTAAAATTGTTTGAATTCCTAAGCCAACAACAAGGGGTTATTCAAAAAATTGTTCCATCTTATGAAGTTTTCGAAGTTTATAGGTAGGTGTTCAAATTAGTTGTAGGCGAAACTAAGAGTCATACAGACTTAGAGGAAGAAAACTTGCCCCTTTAAGGATTCTAACACATTGTATAAAGGTAGAGAGAGATAATCCAGACGACAAAATTTTCACTTTATTTTTAAGCCCCACCCCATATTCTGCTTGAAAGAAATATTTTATGTTCTTAAAAAAATAAAAATTAAGACATTTTCCATTGATTTTATGAAGTTCTTTGGTTTCTAGGTGGCTGAAGCTGTTTTGAAGGACTGCATATTAGTTCATCTGGATGAGAATTTCGACAAATTCAATCTTCTCATGTTAGCCACTTTCTCTTCTAATTTATGTGATGCTTTTAAATAGTCTGATTATGTTCTTCTTTGTGGACAAGAAATACTTTTTGTAAATGATTTATGTATAGTTTTCTCACATTTTTCGTTTTGTTGGGGTCCTCCTTTTTTCCCGCTTTAGCTTCATGTTGCAGAAACTTTTCTCGCTTATAGACCAGACGTCAGTTCCAGACAATCCCGATTCCTTGCAAAATCACGAGGTTTTACTCCCTGGCCATCTGATTACACTTTATATCAAGGTATAAATGTTTTTCATTTTAATGGCCTAATTACATACACTTAAAGTTTATATTTGGTCCCATTTGGCTTTTGGATATTGACTTTAGTTTCAAACTTAGAATGGAATAGGGTTCAATTTCTGAAACGCCTGTTCATTTGTGCCCTTTTGAATTGGTCAAATTCCATATAAAACCCCAATTACATAAAATCTTTAGAGTCTCTTAAACTTGACCCTACAACTGATGTAGAAGGGCCATTGTATTCTCTTGTTGACACTCTTGTTCCAATATATCTTGGAAGTTCATTATCATTTCAGCTTTTAGTTCTATTACTTTATCCTATGTTCTGGTTCACGTTTCTTTCCATCTCTTAATGTTGATTTCTTGTATTTGCATACTTTTTATCTCAGGAAAAATTGGAAGATTGGCTGCAAAAAGGAAGAAGGCTTATTATGGATGAAATCGATAAAAAGAGCCAGAAATTTGATATCAGCGACAGTAAGTATATACTTGTTGGTTATTTCGGCCTGCTGTTTCTTGGATTCCTATATTGTTCTGTCTGCTTCAGTTTTTGGTTAGCGTGCTTAATTGGTGTAGTTTACTGTGTCTGGAGCGATCTCGAGACTTTATGTATAGTCTTCAAATTATTTAATTATATATAACTAGTCATTTTATTATTTGCTTCTACGGTATTGCAGTTGCTCAAGTTAAGAAAATTATGGATAAAAATTCGTCAAAGCAAGTCAGTGCCGCTGTTGAAAACATGTTGAAAACTGGAAGATTGGTTACACAAACGGGTCTAGATCTGCAACAGGTTCCAATGTTTAGTTAAATTATGCGACTGTTTATAATTTTGCATTTGCAACCTGTCAATTATTGCTTACATATTTTTGTTTTCTTTCAATTTTTTAATTTCCTATTATTTAATAATAAACTTGATCTCCTTATTATACAAACTAACCCGAATTAGTTCAGGCTAGACACACAAAGGAAAATCCAAAGCAATTGAAATTGATTGGTCCAGATCAAAGTATACCTTGAGCATGATCTGAACCAGCCCATCTGATAAGGATAAAAAAAATTCTGCTTTCTTTTTTATTCTTTTGATGATCTTCTCATGCACCTTCTGAATGACACCTGCACTGATCCCCGAATGCCTTTTCTTAGTTTTATCGTGCATATTGTTAATAGTGTCCTATGAAGCATGGGCATTTCAACAAGAATAATAAGTTGAACCCTAGAGCATATGCACCAAGCTAGGAAAGATAAATTGAATCCTACGTCCTCTTAGGGATTTAGTTAGAATGTTCTTGGACAATAGGTTCTCTCTAACAAAGTGAATCTCTATATGTTTTGTTTTCTCAAGAAACACGGAGTGGAGACGATATGAAGAGTTGCTTTGTTGTCAAGATACAACTTCATATGCTCATTTTCACAAAATTTCAACTCTTGAAGGAATTATTTAAGCCACACAAGTTCACATGTAGCTGAGGCCATAGATCGGTATTTAGCCTTTGCACTAGATCGAACAACAACACTTTATTTTTGACTTTTCCAAGTTACAAGATTCCCTCCAAGGAACACACAATATTTTGTGTTAGATCTCATGTCAACCGGAAAACCAGGCTAATCTACATCACAATTCCCTATGACTTGAGTACTTCCCTTGTTTACAATAATCCCCATCGTAGGTTCCCTTTTACAAATTTGAGACTGTGAATCACAACATTCCAGTGAAAAATGTTGGGTTTTGTGTAAATCGACTTACAACTCCCACTTGATAAGAAAAACTAGTTCTTGTTATATCATGATAAGTGACTTTTCCAACCAACTTAGAAATATTAGAAATTACAATGAAATTAGAAATATTAGATTCAAGGGAAGAAGGGACATTATATTGATTAGGAAATAAGTAGAGAGAATAGCCTAAGACTAGGTATGAACTTAGTATATTAGTGTCAAGCAATAAGGTGCATGCAATTTCAACTAAGTGCCTATTTTTCTTTTATCCTATACCTTTTCTCTAAGGTGTACAAGGACAAGTGGACTAATGTTAAATGCTATTAGAGGAAAAATATTCTTTGGCATGATCACTTTTGATGATTTTAATAAGTTGTCTAAATTGTTTTTGATTTCATTTAAGACATAAAGATAGAGTAGCGGGTACATATATTTTTTGCACCCGTATGTTAACATGGTGGGGATGAGTATCATACTATCTGTACCCGTGGATATCCATACCTGTTAAATTCTAAAGTGGGCTGGTCGATCCAAGACTAATTAAAGAACTTCTAATGTGTTGAACGTCATCTAATATCTACTTTTGTAATTTTATTTGGACTTGAATGAATTTGAGTTTATTTGGACTTTGTTTGAAATTTATGATAATAACAGTATTGTATTTTATTTGAATTTATGGTTAAAATATGTTATTAAATATTTTTAGATTTTTTTTGTAAATACATGTGTATATTAAAAATATATGCGGGTATCCACATAATGGATACCCACACGAATATGGGGATGGGTATGGGGTGGATATTTATCTAGCGGGTAGGGTGGGGAAGCTACTACCTGTCCCGCTGACATCCGTCCTGCTGAAATCCTTAGGCATGACCTATACTCCAACCATAGTTGAAAGAAGAAAAAGGAGGCTAACGAATTTGACAAGGGTGGCATGATGGTGCTCCAACATGGGAAGGTGATGCGTGAATGATATGTGTTTGGATGAGCTGCACAAAGAGGTTGATTGTGGCGGCATGTGAGGAGGAATTAGCCTATCCGATAAATCAGGTTTTGCATCACTCTGAGAGGTGCTTCAAATCTGGTGCTTGTTGGTGGTGGTGGCAGATCATGAAATGTAGTGCAACATTAGCCTTTTTTGTCGGGGTCGATTGCAGAAGCCCTCTATTTGGTGTCAATATATGTTGTGGTCTAGTTCAATGATCTGGGTTAGAGTTTTGAACCAGAAGTTTTTTGAAAATGCCTATCGTTAATTTAGCCAAAATATATTTTGAGATCGAGTAAAGTATATCAATGAATAGAAAGACTAATTTCTTAATTGCTTTAAATATCTTGTTTTGTTTGCTTGTTCCCCAACAAGTTATTCATAGCCTATTTTCTTCTTAATCAGAGGGCAGGATATACAGTTCAGGCTGAAAGGCTAAACTTTTTACGTTTTATATCACATTTTCGTTCCGTTCATAGAGGGGCCTCATTTGCTGGACTCCGTACCACAACTGTCCGGAAGCTCTTACCTGAGTTAGTACTTTTTACATAAACATGTTGTGATTTTATTATAACATACTTGCATATATGTTTTTATGTAACTTTTTATATAAATATATATGTAGATCTTGGGGATTTCTTTGCCCTGTGCACACACCTGATGGAGAGCCTTGTGGATTGTTGAATCATTTGACTCGCACTTGTAGTAAGTTAATTTTCCCATTTTTTTTTTCTGATTCAGTTATCTTCCTCTGTTTTCTTTTCTCTTAAATAAAAGGTATTTTGCAACTAATTATGAAGTGTACCTCTTAGTGACTTCCCCATATGTGACTGCCTTGATGTACCTCTTACACGGGGTAGATTGTTAGTCATTAATAATTTAATGAGATTGTGAATTGCCATTTTTTCAATCTGTAATTGCCTCTTACACGGGTTTCCTAAACTAAACTAGATTCTTCGAGACATGCATGTTAGCTTTCAGTTTATTTTAGGGAAAAATATAAAGCAGCTTTTAATTGTAACTTTCCGATGATTGGCTGATATTAAACCATGCTTTCGCTGGGCTTCATTCATAGTTGCATGATTTCATTTTATTTTAATCTCATGTACACTATTTTTCATGTGATTTCTTTCACAGTTGATCTGAAAAGAAGTGTGAATAACACCTTCCTGATTTTGATCACAGGCTTTTTTGTCCTTATATCATGCACCTATATGATAACGTTAACGTCAAATATATATTGGCTAAATATGTTAATTGTTATTGTTTCTGTACACCTCAGTATCTAATTTTATTTAGAAAAATATTGCAAACCTAGATACTAAGTTTACCGGGTCTGTTATTATTAGTATAATGAAGGCTTAATATGTTTTTAATCTAGATAAATTGACCGTGTTTTTATTTTTGGTCGTTGTAAATTTTATTCTTTGGTTTTAGTCCTCTAAAATTGAAAAATATTGTTTTTATTTGTTATAAAATGTATGAATTGTGGTTGTAATACATGTAAAATATTTTTTTTTTCATTGTTCAGAAATTTGGAATTACTAATTTTAATTCCTAACTTTTTAGATAGATAAATAACATTTTATATTTCTAAAGTACTTTACTTGATGGCATTATATGACAATTCCACTACCACTTGGAATAGTCACTTGACTTTTCATTAAACACAAACATTTGATGAGTGTAACATAATATTTAAGGATAAAAAACAATGATTTTAAATTTTAGAGAGATAAAGGGAATTTTATGGGGGTTATAAAATTATTTAAACGTATATTGAATTACAATTCAAAGACTTCTACATTAAAAATATATGTATGCAAAATCAGTTTTTATTGCATGTTTTCAAATGACTTTGTGTATCAAACTCATGATATTAAAAACTCTCATTTACTTATAATGAATTCTTTTAAATCATATCAATTCAAATCAATACTATAAATACATTTCCAACATGCACTTAGTATGAACTGAGGGTATACGAATTTGTTTTTGAGGATGCTGAATTCTTTAACATGGATTGAAAGAATTTTTAATTGCATTTGTATTTCATTGTTCATTAATCCACAATCCGATCATTGTAGTTAATTATTTTTTCCGCTTCTGTATTTCAGGGATAACATCATTCTTTGATTCTCAAGGAAAAATTAAAGATTATTTTAAAATAAAAAAGTCCATTGAAGATATTTTAAAGGAGGTTGGGATGACACCATCCGTGCCAAACACACCTCTTCCTGGTCCACCTGAAGCTCTTACTGTTCTCTTAGATGGTTGTGTCATTGGTTGTATAGCATCCAGTGAAGTGGAGAAAGTTGTGGCTTACATACGAGAATTAAAAGTCTCTTCTGCTTCAGTGGTTCGTTTTTGGTCAAAATCTCCGTGCTTCCTTATTTAAATATTAATTGGTGTTGACTTAAAACTATGTGGCACAGATTCCTGATGACATGGAAGTGGGATATGTTCCTTTGAGCATGGGTGGAGCCTATCCTGGTCTTTACCTTTCCACGTCCCCTTCAAGATTTGTTCGACCAGTAAAAAATATATCAATTCCTTCCAATGGAAATGAAAACATTGAGCTCATTGGGCCATTTGAGCAGGTCATTATAATTTTTTCTTATGTGTTGTATGATTTTTTGGAGCTATTCTAAAAAAAATCATCACTGAACAATGCTTTCAACTTAGGATTTGCCAAATTTTAACTGTTTTGTGTGTTTTTTTAACAGGTTTTTATGGAAATTAGATGTCTTGATGGAGGAGATGGTGGAAGAAAAAGTTCATTTCCTGCGACTCATGAAGAAATCCACCCAACAGAAATGCTTAGTGTAGTTGCAAATCTCACCCCGTGGTCAGATCATAATCAGAGTCCACGAAATATGTACCAATGCCAGGTTCTATAATCTTTTGTCTTGGTATCCAAATCTATCTGAGATACAAAATTTTTTACTCTGGGTTATGATATGTAGATGGCAAAGCAAACAATGGCATTCTCTTCACAAACTATTCAACATCGTGCAGATCAGAAGTTGTATCATCTTCAGGTTTGTTCAAATCAGCATATTGAAAATTGCAGATACACTAAGTTGGAAATAAATTGTAGTATGTGGAATATAATTATTTCACTTGCATATGTGTGATATATGATTTTTTTTTTGTCTAATCATAACAATCGGTCACCAAATTATATCCACTTCATGTGATATATTGTTATTATTTATACTTATTCTCCCTAGATTGTTATAACTTAAACATTTTGGGTATTTTCAGACTCCTCAGACTCCCATTGTACGCACAAGTACATATAGTAAGTACAACATTGATGAATTTCCGACAGGCACAAATGCTATTGTGGCAGTTCTGGCTTATACAGGGTAAGTGCTTTAATGCAAAACAACTGTAGTTTAATCTTCCTGCACTATTAACAAATATTTTCTGTTAACTAATTACAGATATGATATGGAGGATGCCATGATTCTAAATAAGTCTTCAGTGGAACGTGGAATGTTTCATGGACAAATATATCAGGTTAGATACTGCCGCATCCAACTTGACATATTGCATCATAATTAATTTTCTATGTTACTTCATATTGAGGTACTATGACTTCATTTCATGTTAAAGTTTTAGCAGTTTTCTCTCAGATTCCATTGTTGCTTTAAGTTTTCTATTTGCAAGACTATTCCCTTTCCAACATGTTTCATTACTCGATGCAGCCATGTACTGAAATGAAACCTAGCCTTTGTACTCAAGGAAGTTGGAATTTTCTATGAAGCAATGTTTTCTATGAAGCAATGTCTCTTAGTCGTATATCTTTCCTTGTTTTTCCATAACATTTATTATTAGCCTGAGGCATTTATTTGTTAGACAGAGAGTGCAAAAAAACACAATGCACTCTATGTAGAACTAGGCATATATTAACGTAGTGATGAATATACAGATCCTAGTTTCCTTGTTTGATATATAGATATACGTTCAACCTTAATCTCATGTGCAATGAACCTGGACAGCAAAGTGAAATAGATTATTTACATATTCAGCAATGTTTTTATCTTTGACATCCTTTTTACCCTTTTCTGATGTTCTCATTGGCTGCTTATATTCATTTCCTTTGTTTTTAATTTGTGTTGCTGCAAATTCTGATACCAAATTTTCTTTCTGTCTGTTTTTGGAAGACGGAAACTATTGACTTAACTGAACAAAGCAGAAAGTCAGACCAATCTTCGAGAATGTTCAGAAAAAGTAATGTAGAGAAATCAGCTCATCCCTCTATTGATTCAGATGGACTTCCACATGTTGGTCAGGTATTGTGCCTCTGCCCCTCTATTTCTTTTCTCTTGACTTCAATTTGTCATGTAAAACTTATTGTCTGACTTTCAGATGATACGACCAGATGAACCCTATTGTAGCATTTATAATGAAGTTACAAGTTCCACACACACATTTAAAAGAAAGGGTTCTGAAGCTGTTTATGTTGATTATGTTGCTGTGGATGTCAAAAACTCGAAGCAGCTTCAGAAGGTGAATCAAGAAAGCTCATTATAATTTTCTCTTTATTTGGTGAACTAGTGTTTCTGTTTAAAAAGAACAATATATTTTGTCCCTTTCATGTTTTTGTTTATTTCTTTTACATTTTGGACGTGCAAGGAACTGAGACTTGTATTGTGCTGATTGCCCCTATTTTTGTTTGCTGCCACCCTATTGTTATATAAGTGAAGGATGCTTTTGTGGTTTCTTCTTGTCTTTTTTTATTTCCTTTCTTCAATAAAATTTTATCCTTTTATAATTCATAAGACAACAACTGTATTCCCAAATTTGATTTGTTTGAGACGACAGAATATTTGATTTGCCGTTTAAGTTTATGATTTCTATTCATCCCTGATAAAATTTTTGATATTTTCTGTTACACTGTATAATTCTGCATTTGTAATCTGATTACTGTTACAAGAGATATGTTACTGGCAATGGAAACATAAACTCAAGCTAGATTACTATATATATATATATATATATATATATATATTTATATATTCAGTGTAGTTTGATTTGATCAGTCAGTTAATCTTAGTGAAAAGAAACTCAAAAGAGAATTTGAGAAGACGAACCGAAAAGTTTTATTATCACATCACACTGAAAACATGAGTACAGAAATGTATTTATAGGCACTGCTTACTGACACACATGTGATAACATACATGTGATAACTATGTAAACTATACAGACTAACTTGTTTATACGAACAATTAATGTATTTTTTTACTGATCTTGTAGTTCTTTGTTGGATTCTTCACTTTCATCTGCTGATTTATATAGTTTGTTTTGTGCTTGTAATTAATTATTTGGACCAGGTTAACATACGCTTTCGACATCCTCGGAACCCTGTTATTGGGGATAAATTTAGCAGTAGACATGGACAGAAAGGTGTTTGCTCTCAGTTGTGGCCAGATGTTGATATGCCATTTTCTGGAAATACTGGCATGCGCCCTGATCTCATCATCAATCCCCATGCATTTCCTTCCAGGATGACAATTGCTATGCTTTTGGAATCAGTTGCTGCTAAGGTACTACAATAGAGTAATGTGTGAAAAATATCATATTGCAAAAGCCTTATGAGTGAAGATTATCATATAAATTCTGAGGATTTTCCATTTGTAGTTAATGTCGTAGTAGTCAATAGTGCGCTAGCGTAGTGGAGTAGCTTTCACTAGTGGCCATTGCTAGCCCGTAAAAATAGTGGCATTCATTAACTAATTTTTACCCCTGGAATACAGTAGTTACTTCTGTTCTGACCTCTATTACTTCACAGTTTATATAAGACTCTTTTTTCATCTGCTTTTGTTCTTTCTTCTTCCTTTAGACTTCCCTGTTCACATTCTCCTAATTGTTATCTAATTTCTTGTGCTTCTTTTTTATTAGTTTCAATATCATCTTTCTTTTTTGATTTCGTTACTATGAACTTGTATTATTTATTATAAATTTCTATAGTTTAGGGCGTTTTTCTTTTTGAGTATTTATACGTGTAGTGGATTTGTTCCTGTGTAATAGTCTTTTTCTGGAGGAGAATTCGTTGGTTTTTATGTCAAATTTACAATTTGTAGACAAAACAACTTTTGTTTTTCTAATTATACCCTTATTTCTATTTTTATTATGTATTGGAAATTGTTTGGAGAATGAAAACTGTAAGGGGTATAAACATTGCATTGAAAATAGTAGAATTAAATGTTTTTCTTGGTTTGGGTGAAAGAACCTTGAACAATTATTATATAGGAATAAAGGTACTTTTTAGTTTGTATTATAAAATTTTAAAAAAAGTAGTCACTCTTCTATTTGGCTAGAGCAATTTCCTTGTTGGCTGGTTCCCACTGTCCAAAATTCATCACTACGGTTGGTTGAAGACAAAGATATCTGGTTCCCTTAATTGTTTTTCCGTGGATCATTGTTTAGATTTGTCTTCACTTGTTACCAATTATGTTGTTAACTTGAAGCATCATACTTGTACATACAAAAATGGTAGCTTGCATTTGTATTGTAGTGTTCACGAATCATCTTTCAAGTTTAAATTATTTATTAAAATTTTTTACCAATACAAGTGGGATTGTACTATGTTTAGATAAATTACAGTATTTATTATACATACAATGACTAATAACGACTTAGAAAACTTGATATGTTTATTCTAATTAATATTTGTATTTTTATGTTGATATTATATCAGTTTCTCAGGTTCTGTATCTTAATTGTGCTGTATCAGTCTCACTTCTGAAAGCATGCATGATTAATGATAATTTGTTCTTGCAGGGAGGTTCCTTACGTGGAGAATTTGTAGATGCAACTCCATTTCGAAGTTCAGTGAAGAAAGACGATGAGGGGTCTGATTCAAAATCTGGTTCCCTTGTGGATGATCTTGGTCTTATACTAAAAGAAAAGGGATTTAATTATCACGGTCTGGAGGTTCTATACAGTGGTGTTTATGGAACAGAGCTAACATGTGAAATATTTATTGGGCCTGTTTATTATCAGCGGCTGCGACACATGGTTTCAGACAAATTTCAGGTGAACAAATTCACTGCTCTTACTTCCTATAAAATCATCAGCAAAAGGATACTTCTCCATATTTTCTGTGATAACACATCAAAATATATCAGGTTTTCTCTTAGAGAGTGGCTTTGATAAACTGCATCTGTATATCAAATTTAAGCTCAAAAGATTTATATGCTGGCGGGTAGGGATGGGTTGGGTAGGCACTATCTGAACTGCAACAGAAAATTTGACCCGTAATCCATTCTGTTACTTGGCAGATACTTGTTTAAAAAGCATAATATATTTTAAAATCCGGGGATATTTATAGATATTTAAAAAAAGTTTATAAATTTTTAAAATGAAATTTAAATAAAATTACAAAAAATATAATATAATTTAAATTAAGTATAAATTAAATTTTAATTTTAATTAAATTTAGCCTAATAAAATAAAATAAAATATTATTTTATTTTCTTAAGAACAATGATTACCTGCTGTACGAATATTTGTACCTCACCTGTTCATAAATAGATATTAAATTATCCATTATTCATTATCTGCGGTATTTGTTTGAACTATCACTTATTACTAGGAGCGGATTTTATCATGGATATTTAAAGGGTATTTTTGTCATCCTGAATGACAGGACCGGAACAGTAGAACATATCTTCGTTCTTTTGAATTGCTTTCTGCTCACAAGAATTGCAGAGACATTTTGAATAAATAACAGTTTCAATCTTAATCTTGTTGACAAGTATATTGATTGCTCGGTACTTTTGTTCATATTCCCCCACTCGGCCGAGTTTCAACGAAGGATTAAGTTCCTAATGCCTATAAACTAAACAATAACAACAAAGGTTGTTTGATACCATATGTTCTTTCCATATTATAGGTTCGATCTACTGGCACAATTGATCAGGTTACCCGGCAGCCAATAAAAGGACGGAAGCGTGGTGGAGGAATTCGATTCGGCGAAATGGAACGTGACTCTCTGCTTGCACACGGAGCTGCATATCTTCTGCATGATAGGTTGCACACATGTTCTGATTATCACATTGCTGATGTATGTTCTCTATGTGGAAGCATGCTGACAACAACATTCATCGAGCCGGAGAAGAGGCCGGTGCGCCAGATCGGTGGGCTACCCCCCGGAAGAACCGCGAAGAAGGTTACCTGTCATGCTTGCCAAACGAGTAGAGGCATGGAGACTGTTGCCATGCCTTATGTGTTCAGATATTTGGCTGCAGAGTTAGCAGCAATGAACATTAAAATGACTCTCAAGCTCACTGATGGAGCTGAAGTTGGAGCCTAATATGTTTACATTATAGTATAGTCTCAGCTGCTCTTAAACTGATTGAATGTGGTGAAGCTTGTGATTGCAGCATGAATCTTCAATGGAGCTCAGATGCTTGCTCACATCATGGGAGAGTTAAAAATTTTGCTGACCCTTTTAACAGAAATTTTGCTCACATCATGGAGAGTTAAAAATTTTGGAGCACAAGGTTTGAAGTGTTATTCATTTTGTCAATTGTTATGTGGAAAGTGTTCAACGGATTCAGAAGGTGGGAAGACTTACGTGGATTTTATAGTTATTGTAAATTCTATCGTAGCCTTGAGTTGGGGTCTTGATTATTGCTACTTGAAGATAGATACATTTTTCTATTATTATTTTGCATATTACCAGTAAGTTTATACAATTTTTAGTTTAATGATATAGTTATTATGTGGATTTTTTGTATGCCGTCAATGAATTAAAATTCACTTTAGCTAAAACATTCAAAGTATTAGAGAAATAATTTTTATTTCTGTGAAAATCCATGACGTCAGTGTTGTTGCATGTTATTTTGTTGTGTACTGATTTCCTTAAATAAAATCACGTTTGTAAATATTTTTATTTTATAGATGGATATTTAGAAGCTTGATAATGGATGCAATGAATACTGAGATATAGGTATGAAAAAACAAAGACATGGAAGAAGAGAAAAAAAAAATCATTTACGGAGGAGGTGGAACAAGGTAGAATTTGGGATAGCAAAAGAAAATATATATGAAGTGAATATGGCTTTGAATAAGTGCATGGGAATTGTAACATTCATTCTAACATGAAGAATGATACAATTAACATTTATAGTAATATGGACCTTATATGCTCGAATGCTCGTGGAAGTTTAATTTTCGTGTGTTTGATGTGTAGAATTATTCCTTTGAATGATGGGCAAAAGACAATTTATGGAACCAAATGTAGGTGACTTTTCCATTTCTATTCTTCATCAAATGATTATATTTCCCATTTATTTGTTGAAAAACAATGTTCGAAGACATGTCCTCCAAAATATGTAAATATAGTGTTAGATTGTTATAGAAAGATTAAATGTTGGTTTAGTACTATAAATATTATTTTAATATCATGAAAAAAAATTCCGAGCGTAAAATACACTACAGAGCTAAAACAATCACATCAAAAGCTGATATATCAAGAAATAAAAGAAAAGATTTTAACGTGTTCTTCAATACATTTCTTAATTTAAACCTTTCGTTTATTTAGTTAATAGAAAAATGATAGCCACTCATTCATAGATGGAATGTGGAGAAGACTCGGCAATTATTGGTTGACTAAGCATCTAGTGGAATGCTTGCAATCCATATTGGAAGAACTGTGGTGTGGTAGAGAAACTAAGTCAAGGTACATGTGAAACAAGAACAAAAGGGAACAAAGCAGGAAAAGAAAGAACGGGAAAAAGAGCAATGAAAGCTTTGTCTTATTGTCAGAAAGAGAAAAATACACAAAACTCTTTTTATGATATCAGAAAAACTAATCTATGACAGTGTATAAAGGAAAACATGAATGAGGACGCTAAGCGCGACCAATATCGCTTGGCGCAATGGAGAAAGATTATCAGTCCCTTAAACTGGGAATAGATATCTTTCATTTCCACTTGAAAAGATGAATCTTGAACAAGGATGGAGGCAGAGGCTTGGTAAGGATGTTAGCTATTTGAAAAATGGAACAGATTGGGAGCATTTTGATCAAACCAAGAGCAACCTCGTCACGAACGACATGAATAACTATTTTAATGTGTTTAGTGTGTTCGTGAAAAACTTGGTTGGAAGCAATTGGAATGACAGATTGATTGTCACAATACAACATGACAGGTTGAGTGAACGAAGCATTAAGATCTTAAAGGATGTAAGTTAACCATTGTAGTTCACTTGTGGTTGATGTAAGGGCTTGGTATTTTGTTGCAAAGGAGCTTCCGGAGACGGTTTCTTGGATTTCCAAGAGATCAGGGAATTGCCAAAATAAATGGAGAAAGTAGTGATGGATTTTCATGTTGTCGAGTAGGATGCTCAATCAGAATCACTATATGCCTTTAACTGGTGAAGATTGGATTGTGGAAAGAAGAGACTGGTGCCTAGAGAACCCTTGAGGTAGCGAAGGATACGAGTGCAGCTTGTTGATGAGCATGTGTTGGTGAGGAGACGAATTGACTTAGGTGGTTGACAATAAGGTTGTCAAAAGGGACCTGGCCTGACGAGACGGTCTGTCGACCCGACACTAAAAGAGTGGGCTAGGATAGAATTTTCAACCCTCGAATCCGTTATAGCCCGACTTGTTTTTGCTGATGACCCGATGGGTTACAACAGGCGAGACACAAGCATCGAGTTTCTTTCTTTGAGCTGTTAATGTAGAGGCATAACAGAGACAACCAAACACACGAAGATTAGAAATATCACACAAAGTATTATAAAGTTTTTAATGAGGAGATAAGTTGTGTAATAACGGTGTAGGAATATAGTTGATTAAATATGCAACATGTTCAATGGCATAACACCAAAAAAGAGCATGAAGGCGAGCTTGGGAAAGCAAGGCTCGAGTTACATTGAGTAAGTCTTGATGTTTGTGTTCTACAAGACCATTATGTTGAGGTGTTTCAACACACGATGTCTGGTGAATGATACCTTTGATTGAATAAAAATCAGTCATACCAAATTCAGGATCGTTGTCAAAACGAACAATTTTCACAAATGTGTTAAATTGGTTGTTAATTTTAGTTATGAAAGTGGCAAGATTAGAACGAGCAGCAAATTTATTAGATAAAGGTATGGTCCAAAGAAAATGAGAATAATCATCAACTATTGTAAGAATATAACGAAAACCATGTATAGAGAGAACCGATAAAACTAGAAGATGTAGTAGCTATAAAGCTTGATTTATTTTATTGAAATAATGGCTTTATATAACCTGTACAAAGAAACAGAAAAGCATAAAATGCGGGGCGCATGACTAGATCATGGCTATCTTTTTGGGATAACAAAATCAACAAGATTCTGTTCCTAGAAACTAGGTTTATTAACAAGCTAACAAGAAATGATGTGTTCCACACGCAACGTTATTATTCTACTAGACCCTCCCTTAAACTGAACTGTCTTTGAGGAGAAATACAATCAGTTTATTGCTTCAATGCTGCACATTCCAAGCCTTTCTCTCAATTTCATGAATACTTCAAGTTTTAAGGCCTTAGTCATGATATCAGCTAGGTGATCCTTAGTACCACAATGTACTAATTCAACTTCTCCTTGATTTGTCAAATCCCGAAAAAAATGAAATCGAACATGAATATGCTTACTCTTACCATGCATAACAGGATTCTTTGAAAGTTTGATCGTTGAGTTGTTATCACAAAATATAATGCACTTATTTTGCTTAATCCCTAATTTGTCAAGTATGCGAATCATCCAAATACTTTGAGCAGCTCAAGCTGCCGCATAAATAAATTCAGCCTGAGTAGTGGATAAAGACACCACAGGTTGCTTTTTTGAACTCCAAGCAACTAAACCATTTGACATCATAAAAACATATCCTGAGGTGCTTTTTCGGTCTTCAAGGTCTCCGGCATAATCACTATCACAAAAAGCTACTAAATTACCTCCTCTTTTGTAAAAGAGTCCCAATGCAGTGGTTCCTTTTAAATAGCGTAAGACCCTTTTCACAGCTTGTTGATGCATAATTGTTGGAGCTTTCGTGAAACGAGCTACCAGACTTACAACATACATCAAGTCTGGCCTAGTGGCAGTTAAATATGTTAGTTTTGAAATGGTGAGTTTAGCCAAGAAGGGGGGGTTGAATTGACTTTATAAAACTTTTTTCGAAATCTTAAATATCTTTTCAATTGAATCTAACGAACTGGAAAGTTTGGATGTAAATGTAGCAGACCAGTACACTTTCAATCAATTAAAATATAAAACAGTAGACTAAATTGTTCTTGATGCTATGAAACAGTCGATTAAAAAGGCAATTCAGTCGGCTAAAATATTGGAGAATTATGTAGAATGCAGAATTTGCGAATTCAACTCAAACAAGAATCTTTTATATATAAGACATGTTCCAATCAATATTTATAACAAGTACAACGCATTAAATCACACCAACGATCAAATTGCTTGGTTTTCTTGAGTTTTTAAAGAGTTTCAAAGAGAGTGAGATGAGGGAAAGAAGAATGCACAACTGTTTTTATACGTTCACTCAATCAATGAGCTACATCCAGTTTTCCAGGACAACCTGAGCCTGGTTTCCACTATATTCAAAAGTTTTACAAATCAAACACCAAGAGTACACTTTTGAACACAAAGCACCCAAGATTTTTGACTCACACAAAAATCTAGAACTACAACCTACAAGAATCACACTTGCAGACCTCAAATCACATCAGGCAAACCATCAAGAGGCACACGAACGTCCAAACCTGATGGTGGTTGTCCTTAGCACACCATACATGTGTTCTTCAAGCTACTCACAAGCCAAAATGCCTCCAAGATCAACCAAGATCAAGCAAGATCTTCAAACAAGAGTTGCAGCTATGTATTACAGAGAGAGAACGCTTCCCATAGATGAATGACACGATTTCGTTCAGAAAAACTCATATTCGCACCTCTGCTTGTGAAAACATAGCTTATCTAGTTTTGGTTTAAGTGAAAACAGTCGATTGAATTTTCCGTACAATCAGCTGATTTCACCTGACTTAAGTGAAATCAGTTGATTGAAAAATAATTTAACTAACTGAATGCATTCATACCAGAAACTATATACATCAAGCCTTTTAGCCTGTTAAAACCTATTTTAACAAATTAAAAGAGACACACTAAGGCACACAAGACATCTAACCTATGTCATATAGCCTATCAACAATGTATAACACTAACACATTACATTTAACATGTTATATACAGATTTAACCGACTAAAACTTAATCTTCAAGAGGATCTTCCTCAATCTTCATCAAACACTTAAGATCTTCATGCACATGGCTTTATCAATTCTTTACTTCAAGCTTGCTTGTGCCAACAAAATACATAAGACTTCCCATAATTTGTTTGTAGGTGGTAGCATCAAGCTTCAACCCTCCAACATCCTTTGTGAGTTTGCATCCTGGAACTATTGGATTTTTGACAGGTGAGCAATTTTGTAAACGAAATCTTTCCAGAACTTCGTTAGCATACTTTTTCTGACAAATGAAAATTCCACTTGAAGTCTGTGTGACTTCTACACCAAGAAAATATCTAATGTATCCCAGATCAGTCATCTCAAATTCCCTTTTCATTGACCTTTTGAATTCTTCAAACATTTTCTTACTGCTTCCTGTAAAGATGAGGTCATCCACATATAGGTTCACAATAAGAACATTTGTTTCCCTTTCCTTCTTTGTAAACAAAGTGTGATCACTCATGCTTCTTTCAAAACCCTCCTTGACAAAATATGATTCTATTTTGCTGAACCATGCTCGAGGTGCCTACTTAAGCCTATAAGAGCTTTCTTGAGTTTATATACTTTGTCTTCTGCACCTTTTACCTCAAATCCCCTTGGTTGTTCCACATACACTTCTTTTTCTATCTCTCTGTGTAGAAATGCGCTCTTGACATCAAGTTGATAAACTTTCTATCCGCAATTAGCTGCAATGGACAAGGTTAGTCGAATAGTATCTCATCTTACCACTGGTGCAAATACCTCCGTGTAATCAATTCCAGCTTGTTGTGTATACCCCTTTTGCTACGAGACGAGCTTTACATTTGTCGACTTCTCCTTTTTCATTTAGTTTGGTCTTAAATATCCATTTAACACCAATCTTCTTTTCTCCAATTGGTAGATCTATTAGTTCCCATGTTTCATTTTTCTTAATTATTACCATCTCAGATTTCATGGCATCCCTCATACTTGACTTCTGGCTGCTTCCTCAAATGTGGTGGGATCATTTGAGATGAACATAGCAAGTTGTTGCATTTCTTGGGTGAGTTGCTACACTCCTTCTTCTTCTAACAATCCATCTTCAGACTCATAGTCTCTCATCCATATTGGCGGCCATCTTCTCCTTGTATGGACGTTGACCCTTTCATCTCCTATGGGTTCTTTTGTTTTGTCATTTTCTGGTTGGGTATCAATGTTAGAAGCAACACTTTTCTCAGTTTCTTCATACACAAGATCAAAAGAATTAGTCTCTCATGACTTCTTCCAATCCCATTTTCCCATTTCATCAAACACTACATCTCGACTGATGATAATCCTCTTGGTGATGGGATCATACATTCGAGAAGCCTTGGATTCTTCACTGACTCCCATGTATACACACTTAATACTTTTCTCATCCAGTTTCTTCCTAGTGACATCAGGAACATGAACATGGCCTATCCATCCAAACACCTTGAGATGTTCCACTGATGGTTTTCTTGTTGTCCAGGCCTCTTCAGGTGTCATGCTGGACAAGGCTAGGGTTGGGCATCTATTCAGAACATGAGTTGTTAGGTTTGCTGCTTCTGGCCAGTACTCTTTTGGAAAATCTCGTGCTGCAAGCATGCATCTCACCATATTCATTAAGGTTCGGTTTCTTCTTTCGGCAACTCCGTTCTGTTGTGGGGAATAAGTAGCCATGAGTTGTCTTGCAATTTCATACGTGTTGCAGTAGTCATTGAATTCTGATGAAGTAAACTCTCATCCTCTATCGGTGCACAAACAAATTATGCTATATCCTATTGCATTCTCAACAAATACCTTGAACCTTTTGAATGTATCAAAGGCTTCAGACTTGGCATGTGAAAAATAAGACCACATTTTTTTACTATAATCATCTATAAAAGTAAGGATATACCTCTTATGACTACTATAAGATTCAGGAGTAATGGCACCACATATGTCTGAATGAATAAGTTGTAGAGGTTTGAATGCTCTCCAAGTACTATTTCTTCTAAATGGATCACGATGCTGCTTTCCAGTCATGCAGATGGTGCATACCTGAGATGTATTCTTCAATATTGGTAGGCCTTGAACCATCTTCTTGTAGGCAACATTCGCAGTCCTTTCATGTTGAGATGACCAAACCTTTTGTGCCATAAGCTTGTGACATTCTTAGAGCTTACATTGAAACATGCTGCTTTTGAAACATTAGTAGAGACAGGGGAAATAAATGCCAAAAGTACGAACATACGATTTGCAGATATCATAGTTTGTATGATCAAAACTTTATCATCATGATAGATGCTACAACATCCATTGTTAATCAATATAGACAAATTACGGTCTTGAAGTTGACCAATGCTAAGGAAGTTGGATTTAAGTTTTGGAACGTAAAATACCTCAGTGATGACCATAACTCGTCCATCTATTTTCATTCGAATGTTGCATTTCCCTATGACATTCAATTTGGAGTCATTTTCCAACTTAACATTGTGCCTAAATGATAGATTGAGGTCAATGAACCATTTTTTTCTCCACTCATATGGTTGCTACATCCAGAATCTAGAAACCATATTTCATCTTATGTGGCTCCTTGCGTTTCCACATATGACATCAATAGCATTTCTTCACATTCGTCTAGCTCTGTGTGATCTGCATAATTAGCATAGGTGGGACATTCATATTGGAAGTGTCCCAACTTGTGACATTGATAGCACTCAGTAGTGGATTTGTCGAATGCCCTCCCTTGATCTCTGCCTCTACCTCTTCCTCTTCCCCTATATCCACCACGCCCTCTGTCTCTACCAAATTGTTCATAGGCTGGTGGAGCAGAGTTGTCGTCTGTGACTTTTAACGCTTGTTCAGCCACTTCCTTCCTTTGTATCTTGTGTTCATGGACAAACAATGAACTATGCAGCTCATCTATTGTCATCATGTTGATGTCTTTGGACTCTTCGATTGAGCATACAATATAATTGTGTTTGTCAGACAATGTGCGCAAAATTTTCTCAACGATATGTCCATCGTCCATGATCTCCCCTACTGCTCTCATGTCATTTGCAATGATCATGACTCTAGAGATATAATCATTCACGCACTCTCCGTTTTGCATTTCGAGAATTTCAAAATCTCTACATAGCCTCTGGAGTTGAGCTTGTTGAACACGAGCATTCCCTTGATATTTTGTCTTCATTGAATCCCACAGATCTTTGGAAGAGGCTTTGTTGGTGATTGTTTTCAAAATATTCTTATCAATAGATTGAAACAAATAATTTTTTGTCCTCAAATCCTTTAGCTTTTGCTCCTCCAAGGTGCGGCGTTCTGCTCTGGTGAGTGACTCCAGTGTTTTGGGCTCTTGATAGCCTTGCTCCACCACGCTCCAGTATTCTTTTGATCTTAGTAAGTTTTCCATTAGCATGGACCAATGGTCATAATCTCCATCAAACTTTGGAATG
>Ga0214545_1000619_pt1 | contig 58797 bp, 32 predicted proteins | sample CNSS4metaG_FD_160064 | JGI IMG/M metagenome (GOLD analysis project Ga0214545, IMG submission 160064) | Root nodule microbial communities from cowpea collected in UCLA plant growth center, Los Angeles, California, USA - CNSS4 | ecosystem: Host-associated > Plants > Roots > Nodule | place: USA... | reverse complement strand
GCACCTCCCAACGACAACGACCATTGATTGATTCTTCCCCAAACAAAAATCGCTTTCTTTTGAACCATTTCTTCTTTACCATTCCCATAGATCCAATGCTCTTTGACCATCCCTTTATGGAATCACTATTTCGCAGCATTGCTTCTTAGACTTTCCTTTATTCTTTCATCTAACACAAATTGCCTACTCCAGTGTTCACACACTTCCAACAGTTACAATTCTATAAAAATGGTAATGATACTTCTTCCAACATTTGTTTTCTATGTGTTTGAACTATTGAATTGAGAAAGGAACTGTGTTAAGAAAAAAGATGGTGCTAGTGCTACCACGTAGAGAGAATAGGATCATGCCTACCAGAAGAAAATTGACCTTTGTTCAAGTGGCTTTTCAGATTGTTTGTTATATCAAAGTAGATTTTTTCTTCTTTTTTTCTAAGTGTTTGTAAAGAAGACATGTGTACACACGTTCACCAAATTTGGATTCTTACCATGTGGATTTGAAATTATTAAGACATTGAGAAACCCCTTACAAAAGGGACTTCAAAATACAAACCATAAAACAAGTTAATGGTTTACTCAACAGTACATCATTCAACATTGGTACACACATTTTGAAGTTTTCCTTCCCTATTTATACAACCCATAAGCATTTCAAATCTTCAATCAAAACAAAAAAAAAAAAAAAAAGATATATGCACCACATTACTTAGTTGTAATGTACGCAACTAGCTTCCAGCTTCATTCCATGATCTTCACCGGACAAAAGAACCAAAACGTCAAATTAGAGGAGTCTTCAAGTTTCAGCAGCGGAACAGAACAAAACCTCAAACCTCAAACTTCTCTTCATTTCATTGCTGAGTCGAGAGATATCTTCTCTTGCTTACTGCCAACTGAAACAACAAGCACTGCTTCAATTTTCAATCACAACAGTAATACAAAATGAGGAAAGTGAAAAAGAAGATTCCAACTCACGGGTAAAAGCAGAAAGTTCTGAACTCTTCAACACTCTCAGCCTCTTCACTGTTGATACAAACATGCTGCCAAGGATATGTAAACATTAAAAAATACATCTTTGCTGCCAATCATAGTTTTGTAGCAACAACAACTAAATCATTAAAAAAACATCAAAGGGAAAAGCAAATTGCGCCATTTAATTTATAGTTTATTTGTATTTCCGAGAGGAGACATTCGTACAGGTGTTGTCATGTGAAACAACAGACATGCCATGGCATGTACCACTTCGGATTTATTCACAACAATTGCCTAAAAGGGTGTTTGATATAAATATATAGTAATCGTTAAGCACCGGGAATCTAACTAAATATCTATTACAGTTTTGAGATCAGAATGTTAATCCTCCATTGCCACTCACACACCAAGTGGAGATTATATAATATTATATAGTATTATATAGTATTATATAACATTATAATACTAAATTAAATAATAGAGCACAAGATTGATAGTGATAATAAGATTCTTACTGCCATGGCACATCCCCAACAAGCATCCTGTCTCCTTCATTATCCTCATAAACAAGAGTATACTCTCCACTTCCATCCAATAATCCCGTGATTGCTTTCTCTTCATCCTGCTTGTTGTGAACTCCACCAGCAGAGGAATCTCTTTGAGCTGAACACCAGTAAGAAAAGACAAAATCAGATAACTTCACAAACCTTCCTTCTTCACCATCAAAACCCTGGAAAAACAAAACTTGAAAGAGAGATTGTCTAGAGAGCTAATCAGAAATTATATTAAAAAAATTGTTTGGTGAAACAGATTGACCGGAAGCATTAAATGTTGAATTAATGCAGCCAACCCCCCAAGTACATTAAATTAAAAAAAAAAACTTGCTTGTGTTTTTATCACTTGTTGTTGGGTAGCAATCAATTAAAAGTAGTAAACAAAAGTTTCCACACAAGGAAGATCTATATATATCATGTAAGCAAGAGAATAAACAAGTGTGATTAAGTTGACCATATGTGCATAACCATTGAATTATTGTCACACAAATTACCAGCAAGAAGACCTCTGAAAAGTTCGTCCACAGCAGAAGAGAGATTTTCATAGCTGTCATAAGCATTGAGGTCCACTTTTCTCCCTATTGGAACCCCATCCATGTTGATCTTCACAAACAAACCTTTACCACCATAGTTATCAACAGGTTTTTTGCCTGCAACCTTGTTGTGCTGCTCATGCTGTGACTCAGTTGGTGGCTTAGAAGTGCTGCTACTTGCAAGGTTCTTCCTGAAGGAACGAATTGGGGGCCACCCCACCACTGGAGCGGGAGCAGTTCTGTTTGTGGAGGGTCCACAAGGAAAATGTCAAATTAGGCATGAAAGTGAACAGTGAAACTGGTGAGAACAAGGCTAAAAGTTAAAAAACAAAAGGATGAGGTGGGGCTAAAGAGCTCACACTAGTTACCACACTAGCACAACCCTGCCATCACTCATCAAATTCACATATTTGGAATTACTTAATGTATGTACCCTTTTTTGTAATAAATTTAAATCTACAATCCAAAATAGGCTTCCCCCACGAGGGACGAAAGAAATTAAAGAGAGGGAAATAGAGACAGGGTCAGATATTCACATGCCAATGTCAAACCTCAAGAAAGATAACGAAGGCACATAATAAATGACAGATAGCATCAAAAAACCGATGTGGACATATCTGGGAGAACATGGCAAAGTAAAGCATAGCAGAACAAAAACGGCCAGTACAGAGTACAGGGAGATCAAAGCTTAAAACTTGTCCCTTCCCAATTTTTTTTCTTTGGATGAGAGTAACCATATAAATGGTAATTAATGATGGCAAAACTCAATAATTATTTCTATCACTTAAACGTGCAACAAGGGGATGTGAAACACCAGATCTATCACACGGTAACAAGTAGAAAGAAGGGAAGCAGAGTTTAGTTTGCATGGACCACACCAAAAAATATATGAAACAACGTGACTCTGGTAATGAATATCCTCTGCCGAAAAGTAACAAAACAAGGATACAAGAAAGAAAAGGTGGAGTACCTTTTCTGAGAGGTGTTGGGCTGGGACACAGCTGTATTTGCAGAAGAGGGAGAGAACACTTTGCTATCTCCACCACCACAACCATTCTGCAACTCTACCACCTTAGGGCAGCAGTTTTGTGAAGAATCTTTTCCCATCACGGGTGGAGCTGATGGGAACTGAAGAAAAGGTGAAGAGGTTTTGTTGTTAACCTGGTTGTGGTAGTTTGGCCATGGAGAGGCCTTGCTTTGGAACCCATTGTTGGGGCTGAGTATTGCATGAGACATGTTCGAAGAAGGGAAGCAACCAAGAGAGAGAAGAGACTCTTCTCTTTCAGAGTTGGCGTTCTTCATTTTACCACCGAGAGACCAGTCCTCACCAGGTGGACCAAGCCTCAGTTCGAGCTTTCTCTCCTCTGAGGACTTCCCTTCGTTTCTGTTCATCTGCCACTCTCGCTCGTTTGGGATCAAATCTAACAGCTGAGGAGATACCTCGTTTCTTGACCTTTCATCCATCGCTACTTCTCTCGTCACACTCGAAAGGAAGATTAAGATTCCACCTTGCTCAAATACTACTCACCAAATATATGTATGCAAGACTGTTTCATGCAACAACAGATAAAACACAGGTTACAGACAAAAAACATGAAAAGGGTGAAAACAACAGTCTTGTTTTATATAACAGATGAAAAAAATGGACACCGAATCATAGAGTTTGAGTTGGAGAGGTGAGATTCTTACAAGTCTAACCGCAGCTTAAATCGGCTAAATACCACATGTTGTAGTTGAGAAAAAAAAGAGGTTCTTGGTAGGCAAACTTGCCTAAGACCTTGTGAGAAACTCTGAGCCGAAAGACAGAAGGACCTACAATGTAACCTTAAAAGGTATTGGCCACTGCAAAACGGTGGGTAGGTTAAGGTAGCAGTAGGAGGAACACAAGTGTTATCACAGCTCAACGGAAACCCCACCAAGAGAAAGGAAGGGAGAAAAAAAAAACACTGGAAAAGCAAAGGTGGAGGGAGCTATAATAGCACGGGATTGCAATCTAGTTTTGCTTTAAGTCTTTTATTTGCACGCTTAGTGGGTTCTCCTGCTCTCTATCTATCTATGTTTCTCTCTCTATCTATGTCTTAGGTGTGTGTCTTTCCTCTTTTTAAGGAGAGAGGAAGGTTATTTGAGAGGAGGCAAAAAAAAGAGACAGAGGGTGATAAAAACCAGAGAGATTCCCCTTGGCGAACCAACCAACCCAAGAACACAAAACAGGAACGGAATTAGAGCACAATGCACGCAACCTGAAGTCTCATAAAATAACGTTAGGTTGTTTAGCACAGGAAGTAAAGCATGCTGTGCTGGTATTGTGTTATGTTGCGCTGACCTCTCCTAAAGATACTCATTCTGCCTTTCACAAACACTCCCCCTATACCCTTATACCCTTATAGCTCCTATTCCTATTCCTTTTCTTTGCCTTCATAGCACATATCCCAAACACCCCTACCTTTACTAGTTCTGTGCTGGAAAATGACTTGCAATGTAATTAAACATTTTCTACCTAATCAAACTCATCACTTTGTTGCACCTTTTTTTACCCTTTTGGATCTGAGTCAAGGCGAATTAGTTTACTTAAGCACTTGAAAAGTCCAAAGAGAGGGACACTGGCACGCCCAAGTCCATGCTGGCATAAAAGGACAAAGTTTTAACCTTTTAGTAATGATGGTAATTATGCTGGTTTTAGAAGATAATTGGTTAACTAAAGATTCATTTGGGTTGGATAAGATTTGTGAGATGAAACATAAAAATTACAACTTTGAGGGGTGAGGGCTGAGGAGGACTGAACAGAAATAAAAAGAATTGAAAGGGGTGGGTGCTTTTGAGATGTCAGGAAATTGATGGATGGGATAGCAAAGCTTGCTTTTTTGTTTTTATTTTGGAGGGAGAGGATTTGCATGATCCATGTTTGCAGGGCTTCTGCAATAAAAACATGCAGATCCCATGATCTTGTCTCCTCTGTTCTGTTCTGTTCTGCACTCTCTCTCTCTTTCACTCTCTCTCCGTTCACATATCCCTATACGATGATCATTTCAGAATTGTGAATGAATGCGATTCCCTGTGCTGCTACTCAACCGTCACTCCTACACATCACCCTCTCCTTGCCGTTCGATTTGTATCTATTACCATAGGGATTTGTTTTGTCTATTCTAAATCTGACAAAAAGTTTAGGGTGTGTTCTCTTTTCTTCATTTTTCATGATAAATAATGCTTGGAAATAAAAAAGAGAACAAAACTGTCTCGAGTCTGAACTTAACAGCTCAAAGGAGAACTACTTTTGTTGCTTTTTCTTTTTGTTTAATGATAAAGGAATTATTTAGGATACAACTGTCTTTAATTTTGCCAACATTGTATTTGAATATGAAATTAAGATGATTTATTATATTTTGAATGTGATTTGTGACTTTTTAAATATCATTTAAAGAAAATCATAACAATACTTATGATATTTTCAATTCTTATTGTTATCACGTATACAAACAAAAATGCAATTATTAAGACATAAATTGACACTATTTTCGTGTATAACAACTAAGATGTGTATTACGTTTTAGATTTGAAGTAACTTAACTAGTTTTGAAGTAATTTATAAATTTAAATGCTTTTAATTTATTTTTTTTTAAATTATTAGGTATTTAAATTTTATATTTTCTGATTAAGTTTTTGTTATCTAATTTTTTTTATTAATATAGACACGCTGTTTCTCCACTTTGTTCGTCTCTCGGGTAAAAAATTTGAAATCATTTAAAAAATCATATTCATATTGCACAACAGATATGTGACTTTTTAGTGAAAACATATTTAATAATGATATAGTTATGATTTCGGATTTAATAACGAGATAGTTATGCTTTTGTATGTTTTTTATATTATCATCTATAATGATAAAAGTGTTCTCAATTAATCACAATATCCCCTTAATTATAAAACAAACTTCAACCTTCAAATTAACATATTATGATAAATAAATAAGATCACATAATAATATAACAATTATTTCGCTGAATTTTGTAACTCAATTAAAAAATATAAATATCTAAAAAAAATAGTTTAACGTGAAAATAAAATAAAGGTAAATTTTACTATATTAATAAAGTATTTTACCTTTGGAATGCTTCCGAAAAATGTAACGTTTAAAATGTATAAGTAAACAAAAACCTCATTTCCTCGTACTATATATGTCTTCTCTACATTAGCAGAAAGTACACGGAACATTGTGAGTAAATTTAAGCGATAAATTTCTCAGTTGTGCATCTGATTGCAATAGCTTCTATATTTAAAATTCATCATACCTTATACTAAACATTTTAATTTCTTCTAAATTCATATATTCTCCACAACGTTAATCTCTGCACCTATAATCTGCACCTATAATTCATTAAAACAACTAAACCTATCGAGAAAAGGTTCGAATTTTTTTAGTGCTATTTTTTATTAAGTATTAAAAATATATTATATTAATACTTTAAATTTATAAAAATAAATAAATAATTTTCAAATATATATTATGTTTGTAACTAAAAAAAGGTGATTTCCAACTATTGGGTTACAGTGAAGTTGCGTTATCGTTAAAAATAATTTAAAGGTTTCAGAAATTACATCATCGTTGATAATATCGATTCTGAAAAGACGTAATTTCGCAATGCGCCAATGCATGGTGGCTTTTACATACAGAAAAATATTCACATGTCTCCTGAGACAGTTTTCGATGCAGTTCTTTTTCGGGGTTGTAATATAATATTCACAAGTTGAGTATTCGTGTTTGTTTGATCTGTTTGCATGTTCTGAAAACCCTTGCTTCATTTTCCTGAATCACACTCTCATAAGTAAGAAGAAGACATTTTATTTCATTGAGAAAAGAGTTTGCAGCATATGCAGAGTGCAGTGGACACAGGAAGAAAAGTTGTGTGTGGCGTTGTTGTTGGTGTTGGATATATATGTGAATGTGAAGACTCTGTTTCCTTTTCCGTTTCAGGTTGAGACATTTGTCAAGGTTTTGATGCATGAGGCATAGGCCTTCACGTGTGCTACCTTCTACAACCAACTACTGTACCACAACAACTCTCTCTGTGTCAAGCTGTTAATGAATCACCATAACCATTTACGTCAGAATCTTATTCTTGTTCCAAAACCAAGGTTTCAAAACAATCACCATAAAAACTCATTCAAATGCACCTTTTTTATTTCACACTCCTAAAAAAACTGCTAATTCATTAGCTATATATACACAAGAATGAGTTATGCATATTTTCGATAAATAGTATCACAAATTGACTAAAAGCAAACTATGTAACTTTACGTACTAAAATTGCTGAGTTTCAAGCTACATTTCTACTCATATGTACAATTTTCCAACTTGACACCATTTATGGGACATTCTTAAGTAAAAACTATTTCTAAATAAAGTTGATGGCATTTTCAAAAAAATACGTGTGTGGAATTTGAAATTGTTGTTTTTCAGCTTTGAAGACTTGATGTGTCTGGTAACATTTATTTTCTCAGTAACTGTTATTATTCAGATATCACTAGAGAAGATTAAACAATAATTCTAGTTCGAAAAAATACAAAATGATTCAATTATTTGAAAAGGATGCTCAATTATTTGCCTTTTTTGTGCTTTGGTGGTTGTATAACAGCCACGGTTTAAGTTAAAATAAGCTATAATTTGGCCAAATTTTCTTCCACCCTATCTTCAGCCAACCCTACATTGTTTAATTGCATCTGCATGTGCAAAATTATCATTTGGTAATCTTTACAGCAGATTAGATTTTGTTCAAGACAATATTTAGCAATTTGTTTTTTTAGAGATTTTTTTATTCTTTTTATTTTAATAGTGTATGAGTCTAACTAAATAGACCCTTAGCATGTTTAATAGGACTTATTACATAAAAAATTATAAAATGGTCTAGTCTACTAACAGATTTTGTTCTGTCTCTCAATTCACAATATACGGTTATTAATACACACAAATATAGTGTTGATTAATTTTACTTTTGATAAAACTTGTAAGGTTTTCATTCACTCAATTCAACGGTAAGAAAATCCAACACGCACAATTGAATATATTGGTTCATGTTTTTTAACTCAGCCCGGTACAGTTCTTAATATAATTGGATTTTAATTTGTTTGAAGATGGGATTAAGTTCTTAAATGTTATAACCTTCCACGTACATATTTATAAATGACAACATTACGCGTAAAGTTGCAGATAAAATAAAGTATTTTTTATAATTTTTTTTTCCATTTTTAAAATAAAGTGTTGCAAAAGAATTGTGAGTAAAATTGAGGTTAAATTTTCATTTTCTCTTAAAACCAAACCCACCTATGAACAACATTAAAAACAGTAGTAAAGGCTCATGCTAAATATTATGTTGGAATGAATTATCTCCAGTCCTATTTTCACAAAAAGACATTTTTATGTTGGATAAATAATATGTGAGTAAAATATATTATAATATAAAATAAGAATTCTATAGAAAAACCAAGTGATAAGATTAACAATCTCTTCTCTCTCTTTTTTTTGTACGGATGGAATCATCAGGGTGCATGCGGTTCAATCCGGTGTTGCACGAACCACAAGATCAAGTGTCACGATATCTGCGACATCAGAAGCAGAAGGAACGAGGAACCGTTGATTTCGGAGGAACGGATGGTGATGGCGAGATATCGCTTCAAAATGTCCCATCATAATCGTACTGGTAATGATGCTTTGCCTTGTCCGTTGGATGAGAGAGAATTAATTCGAAGACTCAGTGGGTGCAGTCTTATCATGCGACTCACTCTCATCACATAGTTTAACCAGTGTGATTCATTTATCTTTTTAGGATGAATAGCAGACCATTTTTTAGTCTTCTTTTTTAATATTTTAATTCACAAATCCCATAAATAAAATATGTTTAAGTATATAAATTTATTATGATTAAAACACATAAATTATTAAATTTAAAAAAAAGTTAAATATTGCTATAGTTAAACATTTATCAGATGTTAAGAGGTTACACTGAGTTGAGTTGAGTCCTTTGTAAAGGACAGATTTTTTTGTTTAGGTTATTTTGTTTTTGGGGGTTTTTAGTTTCGGACAATCGTTTTCTGTCCTTGAAAGTCCTTTAATTTGAAGAACCGGATTCATGGAAACATATGTGTTAAGAATGCATTCCTGAATTGATTAAGAATAAATTGATGAGAGTGGTCCACACCACACCCAAGTGTGATCATGGGACAACAACATCTTAGCCTTTGAAGACAACAAAAAAGGTAAAATAAGTGTAAAGAGGAGATTGCTTCATTTGTATGTGTCACATGGTACATGTTGTAAATTCCTCCTCCTAAACCCATTCTATTCAATGCCAACCATTAATCGTGTCCATTCGACAAGGTATCTATTCATATTCTGCAAAACAAAAAACAAGGACACAAAATTAGCACCTACCTTATAAAAAGTTAAATCATTGGTCCGCATAAAAACCCAGCAACAACTTCAGTTGGGTTCAGTAAATATAATCATGTATGAACCAAATATGAATTTATTTACCGTGTCATTGCACTGTTTCTGATAATATCATATATATGAAAAAGGGAATCTGACAATAAGTGTTTGATTGAAGAAAAAGGGTAGAAAAAGTTAGCAGTGAGTGAGTGAGTGAGCTAGCTCATATATCAAAACCATCTTTTGAACCTCTCGTGTCTTGTAGTTGTCCACACAACGCGGCTTTCAATCTCGCTTTCATTACCTTTGCCACTTTACTTTGCTAGGTGGCTGCTTCATAGTTGGATATGAGTATGAACAAGTTCAGAATAATTATACATAAGCATTTGTTGTCAAAATAAATTTTGTAAGATGTTTGGTTTTGCATGCGTGAGAGGCTGGTGGTGGTGGTGGAGCATTCGATGAATTGGGAGAATGTGTTAATATTTTGTTGCACGTTTTGTAAGAAGAGTCTGCAAAGCATTTAAGTTTGATACATATCCTGAAGTTTGAGTTTGTGGCGTGGAGACCCCACCCTATACCCATTCCTTTTATCTAGTATTATATTACCATCATTGATAAGATCACTTATGATCCCCACTATTGCTAGTTTTTCCTACCTTCGACTCATTCCCACAACCTTTTTTTTGGGCTTTTCGTTTTCTCTTTCTTTCTCTTATTCTCCCTTTCATTGATTGCACCCATCACCCTGTCTTTTTGATACTTCTTAGTGTACTCACCTTTTTTGTTTGCTTTTATGTGAATAATTGCCTCATGCGCCGCTATAGTACCAGGAATGTGTGTGTGTGTGCATCATAACTAATGGGATCCACCTTCACACTACTCTTCTTCGTCTCTTTCTTCCTTGCAAGAAAAACACCCTTCACCTTTCAACTCCTCTCATCCTCTTCCATGCTAATTTCTTCGTTTAAACCCACCTACTCTATCTTATTGTAATGTATGGCCTATCGACATCTCCAGCTAGACAATCGGTCAGGCAGTTCAAGGATAAGTGGTTGAAGGGCCTACTACAGGCAGATAATGGCAGACAATCCTTTGAGTTGTTGACGTGGTAATTTCTCCGGAGTGATTTAAGAGAACTCACGATCGAACGGCCTCCGCTGTTCATTCTAGTAAAATTTTGTCGTCATAACACAATTATGGGGATATCCGTCACGACGCACGCCCCTCCGATCGGACGGCTGCACCAAAACTAAATCAATAAGCTAAAAGTAAATTAAGGTAATACAAGTCAGTAATCAAGTTTAAAAAGTAATTTAGTCATGATTAAGAAAACCCTAATCACGGATCCATGTCAAAAACTATAAATAGGAGTACAAGGTAAGTTGGTGAGGACTTTTATTTCGCATTTATTACAGTATTAATCGCACTTATCCAAACAGACTTGAACTCCTTATAGACAGGTACTCCGATCGTCCTGACAATCGAACGGGAAAGGAGAGAAGGAGAACGAAAGAGAGAAAGCTAGGTGAACGAACGAGAGAAAGGAGAGATTGAACAGTGAAAATTTGTACGAGGAGAATTTAAAGACAAATTGAATGTTGGAGATAGGTGTTTGATCCTTATAAAAACACTTATCCTACAGTTATTGTGTTCAAAGGATGTAGTTTGTATTGTTGCTTTGAAACCTTAGAAAGCAACTCTAATAGGTAAAACTGATGATAATAGTAAGAAAGAAGGTGGTGGCTAAAGGTAAAAGCTATTAAATGAAAACAACGTATGAGTGAGTTGGTGTAGATGAAAGAGTGTTTTGTGAGTCAAGGTTCGTGGCTTGAAAATTGCTTTCCGTCCCAAAAAGATGATCTTCCACAATGGAAGACCAAAAATTGGTCTTCACCCAAATCAATTACTTTTTACCACGTACGATTGTTTTTAAAGTGGCCTAGCCTGCTTTGAATTTGATGATACTTATGTGTAGCTAAACGTGATTTGGTTCTAAATTAAGTCAATTAAGTCAATGTAAGATCAGGGAAACAAAGATTCTCTCTCTTCAATGTACATACATCCTTAACTTTTATTAATAATAGAATTGGTCATGTCATGATTGTGATTGTGTCACTCCAATTAATGTTCTAATCATAATTTAGATGTAATAAAATGGACTCAAGATCCCATATAGGATCAGAATTATTTCTAGTTGTAGGTCATTGGTCGTTAGTCCATTATTTCTAATATTATCTAAACAAACAAACACGATATTCATGGACGATACTCTGTTTCTTCCCTTTACAATAATAAGGATTGAAACCAAATCAAATCACTTTGATTAGTAGAAAATACTGTTAAACTTATGTTTTTAAAATATAAAACAAATTTATACACAGATTAATTTGTAATCATTTTTTAAATAAATTATTTTAAATTTATTTACAAGTTAATTTTTAATTGGCACCGGCTAAAGTTATCTTAGTTGACATGAATTGAAGAAAAAAAATATGTTTCATACTAGGCCCAAAAACATAAAAGTTCAAAACTAACTTTAGATGCAAAATAACACGATCAACTTTAATAATAAAAAATACAGTTGATAATGTATCTTAAAAAACACGATCAACTTTAATAATAAAAAAAACTTTCGTGAATATTTAACAAACAATAATAATAACATTAAGCTTATGACATTAAAAGTTAGCCAAATCAATAGTGTCATACTTTAACAAAAATTAATTGAAAAAGTAATATAAAAGAAAGAGATATAAATTTGAGAACGTAACAAATTCTAAATTATTATATTTTAGTACAAAAATATTTTTATTAGAGATAGATTAATTGAATTAAAAAAAAATATTTTATATTAAAATAAGAGTAAAATTAATAATAAAGTATATACACTAAAAATATTTTTCAAAGAATTATAAAAAAATTCTTTATTAATAGTTATGAATTCAATTATCGGATAAAAAATTATATTAGGATTAAATATGTTTTTAACCTATGGACTTTGACGTGAAACTAAAATTTGTATTTGTCTAAAACTTTGATACATTTTGGTTCTCAAACTTTAAAAAATGAATGTATATAGTTATTTCAACTCAATTACGTTAAATTTTGTTGACGTATCAAACATGTTTCGTGTTACCATTTAAGTTAGTTACATGTTTGACGTGTTTTTACACTTCAAAGTCGGTTGAAAAATACATTTGACACATAAAAAAACATTTAACATAATTGGGTTAAAGTAATTATATTCATCAATTTTAAAGTTTAAGAATTAAAATTATCAAATTTATAATTATATAAAAATGTCAATTTCGTATCAAAGTTCAGAGATTAAAAACATATTTAATCCATTATATTATATAAATAGAATGATTATAAAGAAAATGTTTATTAATGGTAATGAATCCAACCATTAGATAAAATTTTAATATTATGTATAATAATGAATTGCTAAATATAATAAACTTGTAATTTATAAGTTAGCTTTAATCCAAAATTTTAAAACTTAAAATACTAAATTTTATTGGGATGACAATTTTGGACGTACATGATGAAAAGTGTAACGCGAGCTAAGTATTATGACATGTTAATCCCACTTAAACCCACTTCACATGACCTAGAGTATGAATATTTCATAAATTTGCCTTAAAATATATACAGAACACACACACACACATATATATATTTTTTTTGTTAAATCTTTCATGAGTTCTCAATTTTGTTTTACAATTTTAGTTAGTTAAAATTTAGTTTTTTAATTATATACATGTGTTATGGAATTTTTTAACATACTTATATTTGAAAATTATAAACGTTACTTACTTTAAGAAAACGAACTAGTTTAACTTATTTTTACACACCAAATGTCATTAGATTGGATTATTTTCAATGATGCCAACTAATCAATTTGATTTTGTTAATTGGTTAATCACCAATCTGAACCAAAAGGACAGTAATTGATTTGGTTTCTTTTTTTTTTCATCTTTATGGTATGATTAAAAGTTCTTTTAACTTTTACAAAAGTATAATTTTTATTTCAGTACTCAAACCTATTTTACTTAACTGATGAAAAAATATAAAATTTTTGTTTTCACTTTTGTGACGACGTATCTATCATTTCCAAGTTTCTTGATATATGGTTATTCATGATGCAACCACAATTCTTATATATTTTAGGTTTAAGAATTATTATTGAGATACATACAATAATAACTATAGTAAATTATAAATATTAAATGACATAAATAATCTGTCACTGGAAAATAAAATACTTATGCTTGAATTTACATTAAGTTAAAAATTTATATAATAAATAAGATAATAAGTATAGATAAAAATTTAAAATTTGAAACTTCTCTTTTAATTTATATAAGTCTTCTGTTATTTATTTAATTGTTTAAATTGATCTTAGTTTTACAAAAACTAAATTGTAAGTTATTAGTCTTATTTATATTATATATAAAATATTCAAAAATATCTTTTATATTGAACAACGATCCGATCCGATATATTCAATCAATCTTTTATATAAAAACCCTTTAGACAACATTCTAGCATAATTCATGGTTGATATTTCACACCATGGAAAGATATAACAGAACAGTTTGATTTTCATTCTCATCAAAGATCAATCAAAAAGATGATATCATGTATCATCAATTCATCCTCCACAAAATCTTCATTTTAAACCTCATTAAATTTTCTATTGTTTCATACACACTAAACAATTACACTTCACACAAGATGTCATCATCATGCCTTCTTTAATTCATATTTAATGTAATGATACTGGGGTCATAAATGATGAACTATAATACTACAGAATCAAGTTACCATGTCGATCTTATCCACCATGTCGATCTTCACAGTGCTTTCCTTTGCAATCTGATGCCCTTTTTTTTAAAACACTGACAAAATTCAAAAGTTTTATGCTTTATACATATAGATACATTGTATAAATCATCAGGGTCTTCTATTTTCATAACTGATAAGAAAATGAGACGCCCCAAAGGGGACCATTAGAACATAGGTAATATATATATATATATATATACATTATTTAGACAGAAAAATTTTCTGTCCTAAAGCAGTAGAAAGTGTTTTTGTGTTTTGTATTTTGTGATATGAAGGCATCGATCCTTTTGGAGAAGGGTACTTATGCTGAGAATGATTGCAATGAAACATTATGCGCCACTTTGATTTATGCAGCATAAAAGGCTAAAGTTATATTCTCATTTTGAGGGAAGCAAAGCTTAAAAGAATGAAGAAGAAGCATAACAATTCTACTACTGTCTAGAATCCTACTTGGTCAGCAATGCAAAAAGATGGTTCAAACTTACAACAACTCTTCAAATTCTACATAACTTGCACATGCGTGTCACAGTGTCACTGTATCACTGTATCTTTCAACTTTGCTTTTCAAGAGATGAAAAAGCACAAAAAATGAAACATGACTATCTCATGTAATTTTGTTCTTCGAGTGAAAGAAAAACACTTCGTCTCTGCATTTTTTTATGATGAATATTGCAGATTAACACATGTTGGCACCCCACTGAAAATTGAATACCTTTTTTTTCCTGCAATGGCCGTATCAGCTACTTCTTCAAAAGATTCTGCCTAGCTACAAATTGTATGGATTTTTTCGCCATAAGAAAATGGTTCCCTTTTTACTTTTCCAGAATGAAACGATTCTATTTTCTCGAGAATGAAATGATTTTTGTACTGATTCTCTCTTTTTACTCCTTTATATCAGTTGAATAGTGAAGGATTAGGACTCTTATTTTTATTTATCCGAATGTTAAATAAAAGGTTAACTTAGGTTTTTAATCCTTCTGTTTGTCAAGTGATTTCAGTTTGGTCTTCAAAATTTTCGTTGTTTTAATTTGGTCTTTATTTTAATATCGTCTAGTTAAACTAACAATAACGACTAAATTAACCAATTTTTAAAAAAATGAGATAAATAAAGAACTTAAAGACCAAACTAAAATTTTTTGATAAATAAAAGGACCAAAAAGGTAATTTAACTTAAAATAAACATGCCATAGAGATTGATTTTCTTTCATGTTTAATTTTTATCGTTACTTTTATTTTATTTTTATCTTAGAAGTAAGAAACGTACATACAGAAAAATACATAGTAGCTCTTTGTCTACGAAGAAGCTAGGTTTATATCGAATATATCCATTCATATTTTTTGAACTGTTTTATTCCTTAAAACTATTGTATAAATTACATAATTACTATAATTTAAATGCATATAAAATTAAATCTGAAATTTAACTTCGATATGCATAATACTTTTTATATTTGGAAAATATTTACTTTCCTAAATATAAAAATAAATAAAAGAGACATGCATTGCGAAAAAGAGGTTGCAAAAAGTAACCCCTTGTATGTACCGTGAAGTAGACGTTTTCTCTACGTTTATGCTTCTCTCAACTAGGTTATCATCAGTTTTTTAATTTTTTTTAGATTAGGGTCTAAACTAAAGCCCATTAAAGTTTCATAAGCCTTTCCTTTTGGGTCTGGCCAGACAAAAAGACATCTAAAACAAAAAGACCAAAAAGAAAAGTTCCAACATTAGATTCTATTGTTCTCACAAATTTTTCTAAATGTTCTTGTAACATTTCATCAACCCTTTGATATTTACTTCTAGAGATAATAGTTTTAGGAGTAATATAATTATTAAAAAGATAAATAGTCTTATATATATATATATATATATATATATATATATATATATATATATATATATATATATATATATATATATATATGTATATATAATTTTAAATGATGCTTTCACATTCAACAAACTATTTAAATCTTAACATTAGATAATACATACTTTAACTTTATTTTACTTTTTCTATAACCTAATTTTTTACATAATTTAAATTTCAGGTAATATTTGTGTAATCAAATTTTTTTTATTATCATTTAAAATAATTACAAATTTTAGTAGAAATAACATTTCATACAAAATGGATAATTAAAACAATAATAAGAAAGTAACATTAAACCAACGCTTTAGAAGGTGTAACATTAGTAGGTTTGGATACTAGGATTTTTGTTATTATTTTGAGAGTGTTAAAAAAGAGAGGATAAAACGTAAATTCCATCTCAAAAAAGGATAAAATAATTTTGTTAAATCTATATAGTCTAGCTAAAATGTTTTACCAAAATAGACAAATGATTCAGTGTGTTATAATAGTTAATTATATATTAAAAGCAATTAAGTAGACAAAACATTTCTCTCCAGTTTAGAAATAAATATCATACTCTATACATAAAAAGTATATATTATACCTAAAACTCATTAATTAAAAACATAGGCATTTTCGCATTGTATCTTTCTAAGACATTACCATTGAATGGCCATTTCTCCATTTTCTTATTTTTCTCATTTTTCTAATTTTTGGTGCACATATCTTACAAATTACTTACTCGCTTTTTATGTTTCAAAATAATTTTTTTTTATTGTTTTTGGTGTTCCAAGCCTTTTTTTTTTCTATCCCTTTGTTAACTCTTCATGATGATGATCCCAGAAAATAGAATCGAAGTACTTATGGTGGGCAGGATTTTGTGCATATTCATTAACACATTAATCATAAATATTATGTATTTAATTCTTTATACTGTGTAACAATTTGCTTCCTATTTTTATCTACCTTTAATTTGTCTATCATTATTGTTGTATCAGGATCATGTGATGAATATTTTTCATTGTAAGTATTTTTCATTATAACTTATAAAATAATTAAAAATTATTTTTCATTGTAAGTATTTTTTATTTTTAATTATTTTACGATAAATATTTTTCATTATAAGTAATTTTCATTTTTAATTATTTTATAAATTTACAAGATGAATATTTTTCATTATAAGTATTTTCAATTTTTAATTATTCATTAACTTTACAACATGAATATTATTTATTATAAGTATTTTTAATTTTTAATTATTTTATAAGTTTATAAGATGAATATTTTCCATTATAAGTATTTTTTATTTTTAATTATTTTATAAGTTTATAAGTGAATATTTTTTATTTATAAGTATTTTTTATTTTTAATTATAAATGAATAAAAAATCATATGAATTTTATAAGATTAAAATTAATTTTAGAAGATTAAAAATTATAAATTAATAAATCATATTAATTTTATATAAGAATACAAATTGATTTTATTAATGATTATGTCTATTTGCTAAAATCTTACCGTTATACATACACATTAATATAAAACCACACTACTTTTTTTATTATTTTACCATTTTTTATACACAACATTACTATTGAGTTTTGTTGGTAGAAATTAGCAATTTACTAACACGATGTATTATTATTATTTTTAACGCGCTGTATTATTTTTAAGCAATGAAATTATTTTATATAATTACAAATCCTTTTTTTTTTCTTCAGTAACTTGCTCTATACTACTCTTAGTGTCCTTCTTTTATTCGTTACGTTCTTTTCATAATAGATTTTTAAATTTATATTAATTTTAACTTTGTTTAAATAGATAACATACCCAAATAAAAAATATCAGTTCTAACAAAACATCAGAATAACAAAGAAGAACAATAAATGCTAAAAATATAAGATGCAGAATAACAAAGACTTATTGAACTTGAGATTATCTTAACCTTCTTTTATCTTCTATGTCTCCTCTTTTATCTTGAAATTTGAGACATCTTTACCTTCTTTTATTTCCTCCCTCTCCTCTTTTATCTTGAAACTGGAGACATCTTGACGTTCTTCTATCCTCTTACCAGCGTCCTTATCCTCAAGGATCTAAGGATATAAATAGTTAAAACAATAAAAAATAAGAAACAACTCAACAAAACAAAAGAATCAACAAAAATCAAATGATACCTTTGTCATTTTTGGTATAAATGATTTTATATTCATCAATACTCTGTTCATGTGAGAGATCTTGTCCTGTTCTCTATCTGCTTTCGCAAGCTCTGCTTCAACATCAAGTTGATTTATTCTGACATTGTATTTCGATCTCTTAGAGAAGTCTTCCAATACCTTAGATTCGTATTCCAATCCCTTAGAGACTCGTTCCAATTTCTCGGAGAAGTCTTTCAATTCGTATCCCAATTGCTTAGAGATGTATTCCAAGTCCTGAGAGAGGCATTCCAACTCCTGGATTTCAATTCTATCAATCACTGAAGGCTGTTTGGCTTTCTTCTTTTCTTTTTCTTTTCTCTCCATATCGGAATTCTCTCCTGCACACAAAATTAACTAAAATATTGCGAAAAATTCTAATAGAGATTAGGAAACAGGTTAAAAAAGAAATGAAGAAATATACTTACTCAAATGCTTCCTCATAATTAAGCACAAGAAATGTTATCCAGAGCAAAAGAAAAGGAGGATGACCATGATTATTTATAATGGAGAAAATTTTGAGTGTGTCAATTAGGTTTTTTATTTTCTTTTTTATGTCATGGGCCGCTGTTTATGGTTTTTTTTTTTTTTCAATTTTTAACAAGTTCTATTCTGTTAGTAACTAATCAATTTTCCCATCAAATAATAACCAATTTTATTCATGATTATTTTTTGAATTAAGTTTATCTCATATTTTGTAGTTCAATTCCCTTTACCATACTTCCTTTCATGGTGTTTTTTAAAGGTTTATCAAAATTCATTTGTTATTTTTAATGTGATTACATATATTTCTTTCCATTTTTATGTTATTTGAATCTTTTATCTATATATTACGATATTTTCTCTTTATATGTGTCTTGTGTACACTTTTTTTATAATTTAAAAAATATGTTTTTTTAAAATTTAATCATACAAAAAATTTAAAAGATAAAACAATTTTTATTAATAAAAATAAAATCGATAGTAAAATGTGTACACTTAAAAATGGTTATTGACCATTTACTTTGTCTTTATATATGGTTAAAAATAATTATAAACAAAATTTAAAGGATAGTAATTTTTGTTAATAAGGATAAAGATAATAAAATGTGTACACAGTTATTGAACACTTACCAAAAACAATCACAGTTATTGAACACTTGCAGAAAACAATCATTTTTATATATTTTTATAGATAGGTATAGATAATTAATTGTTATTTTTATGTTAATCAAATTAGAGATATAATTAGAAAAACAACAATTAAAAAAAAACCGCAAGAGCATTTAACAAAGTTTCTTCTTATTCTTAATTCACAAAACACTTGTAAGACTTTATTTTAGGACATTAAATTCAGCAATGCGAAGAATAATAGTTAATACTTCAGTTCGATAAAATTATTTTTAATTTATTAAATATAATTGAACTCATATTAATTTAAAAATAGATTTTTAGTTTTTATTATTTTAACTGTATCTTAGAAATTAATATCAATCTCCCTTTTATATTTAAAATTGGTTTAAATACCGTTTTGTTTCAGTTTTAATCTAATTTGTTTAGTTTGGTTTCTATTTTCCTAGATTATGTTCAAATTTTGTTCTTTATTTTGACACCGTATAGATTGACAACGGCATAATGTATAGGATGATTTATATTAATTATGAAATAAGTTTATATTATTTTAATTTTTTTAAAATTTAATATGGAGAAGAATAATTAATAATAACAAACAATTTACATATAATTGTAATTCAGTTCAATAAAATTAATTTTTATTTATTGGATATAATTGAACCAACATTAATTTAAAAATACATTTTTAGTTTTTATTATTTTAACCGTATCTTCAAAAATCAATACCAATCTCCCTTTGTATTTAAGATTTAAGGGGTTAAATATGTATTCAATTCCTAAATTTTTATGAAAAATTAGATTTTGTTGCCCTTTCAAATTTAAATACAGTTTGATTCCAAAATTTTAAAAATTAATAAATATAATGTTAGTTAGCAAAAGTTTAAAATTTAAAGATACAACAAATAATATTGTGTGTGTTTATGTGTTGCCACTTGTTGACATTGTGTGTTAATGTGTTGACATTGTTCGAATTCTTATGTAGAGTTGTCCAAACTCATTGTTAATTGTCACACTCGTTGTTCGTTTAAAGATTTTGGTTGTCTCAACTATTTCTCAAGTGATTCCTTCCCCTGTAGGCATGTTTCTTTCACAAAGGAAATATATCACTGATCTTCTACATAAATTAGACATGGTAGATACGAAACCAACATCCAGTCCCTATCTGCAAGTGCTCCATTACTCAAGGATTCGGGTAATCTCCTGCCTTTCCCAATTGAGTACCGAGCACTCTTAAAAGTCTTCAATACTTGAGTCCTTACACGCCCAAACATCGCCTTTAGCACCAATAAACTTGCATAAATCATGCAGCACCCAAGAACGACACATTGGTCTGCCCTCAAAAGAGTGCTCCGATATTTGGTGGGCTCTTGTGACAAAGGAGTCTTCATCTCGACAAATGCCCCTCTGACCTTTCATGCCTACTCGGATGCAGAATGGGCAGGTGACAAGGATGATTATATTTCCACCACTGGTTACTTGTTGTATCTCGACAACACTCCCATCTCTTGGAAAAAACAACGTTCTATTGCTCGATCATCGACAAAGATTGAGTATAAAGCCTCAGTTGACATGGCTAGTGAGCTACTTTGGGTCCTTTCCTTATTCACAGAACTTGGTCACACGCCAACAACCAATCTGGTTAAATATTGTGACAATCTTGGTGCTACAAATCTAAGTGTTAATCATATCTTCCACTCTCGAATGAAACATATTGCCTTAGCCTATCACTTTGTTTGAGAAAATGTATAACATGACAAATTTTGAGTGTCCTTTGTCTCTCACAAGGCCTCTGCTTCGCCCCTCCGGTTCGTTGGGCACTTGATTATAGGAGATTCAACAGGGATTAGTTATCTTGATTCACTCCTAAATTACGTGTGTTAGCTTGTATATTTATATTGACATAAACTAATGGTAAATCATCACATTAAGATCAGAGTCGATGATTCATCTGGACTATGTCATGGTTACGGCTGTCGAAGTAAGCCTAACCCGATTCAACTCATTACGTATTGGTAGGTTAAGTAGATCAACTTACTGATCCATATAAAACTAAAAAATATATTTTTAATCATTTTTTATATTCAAATTTGTGGGATTAAAACAATTTTTTTAATTATTAAAATTTGCAAAATATCAAAGATATTATGAAATACAATGAAATCAGTTTTTCAATTAGTCGTTGACATGTTTTCACGAAGAGAAAGCAAAGACACTTATTATTAATGTTTCAATTGATTCTTGTTTGCAAGATTATTTAAAACTTGTTTGTCTAACACGATGTAAAGGTAGAATTTGATTATGTTTCCAATATACTGATTAAAAATTAACTGTTTAACTTTTCATAGTTTTTTATTTGCCAGACATGGTAATATATTTATATTTTCTTTTACTATGATCTCAAATGTTAATTTTTTTAACCTATAGTCAGGACTATAATTTCTTATCTCAAATGTTGAAATTGTTAATTAATTACAGTGGATATGTGTACCAATGTTTTTTTTTATATAATTCTTTTAGGGTGCCTAAATTTAGTGATTTTATTTACAAGAGACAACTTAACATTGTTATATTTAATAATAATGCTGAGATTGTTAATTAATTACATAGTGAGATTCGTTTTTGTTTTTAGTGTCCAAATACAACCTTTATTTTTTTTAAATTAAATATTTTAATATAACTTATTTCTATATAAATTTCCTTTTCTTTATTTTTAGTGATATTTTTTATATTTATTTTAACTTTAAGAAAGTTATGATTTTGTGGACAATTACTAAATGAATTTTTAAAAATATTAAATAATCATTTTTAAAAATAAGTTATGATTTTTTACCGTTAACATCCACTACATATGAAATTATTTTAAATTTAGTTTAAAGAAGATTAAAACGGACTCCATTAATAATTTTAATGACAAACTATTTGAATGTTTTATTAAAACAACTTATGAAAATAGTAATGACCATGTTAAGAATCAAATTTTTAGTAATGAAAGTGTTTTATTTTTTGTTATGTGTTATTAAAATGTTTTAAATCCTATGAATGAGGGGTGGAAAAAAAAATCTCAAATTATTAATCTTATCAATAAAAACCTCTATAATTTGTTGTTAAAAGGAGGCTACAATAATCATTAAATTTAAGAAAAGATTAAGTAAATGAAATAATGTCAAAAGAGGGAAAAACGTTTATATTTTTTTTCTTCAAAAAACAAAATTCAAATTTACTAATTAAAAATATATATGATAAACCATAGGATAACATAGGCATGTAGTACTATTTTGAATTTGAAGCTTGAAACATCTCAAGCTTCTTTTATCTTCTTCATCTCTTCTTTTATATTGAAAATTGAGACATCTAGACCTTCTTTTATTCTCTTATCTTATCAGCATCTTCATCCTCAAGGATCTAAGGATATAAACAAAGATATAAATAGTTAAAACAATAAAAAAAATTAAAAAACAAAAGAATCAAAATATCAAAATATTTGTATACCCAGTTGAACAAAAATAAAAATACTCAGATACCTTTGTATTTTTTGTATAAATATTTTTATATCCAGCATTACTCTCTCCAAGACAGAAATCTTGTCCCGTTTCGCAACAAGCTCTTCTTCGAGTTGATTTATTCTGGCATTGTATTCCAATCCCTTAGAGACACATTCCAATCTCTTATAGGCGAATTCCCAATCCTCAAAGAGCCTTTCCAAATCCACAAAGAAGGATTCCAAATCCTCAAAGAGGCATTCCAAATCTTGTACCAATTGCGTAGAGAGATATTCAATTTCCTCAGAGACCTCAGAGACCTCAGCAGAGACGTATCCTGCACACAAAATTAACTAAAATATTGCGAAAAATCCTAATAAATAGATTAGGAAACAGGTTAAGAAAGAAATGAAGAAATATACTTACTCAAATGCTTCCTCATAATTAAGCACAAGAAATGTTATCCAGAGCAAAAGAAAATGAGGATGGCCATGATTATTTATAATGGAGAAAATTTTGTGCGTCAATTACATTTTTTTTTTGTTAAGTCATGGGCATGTGTTTATGTTGGTTTTTCAATTTTTAACAAGTTCTATTTTGTTTGTAACTAATAAATCTTAACCATAAAATATTAACGAATTTTATTCATGATTATTTTTTAAATTAAATTTATCTCCTAATTTTTAGTTCAATTTCCTTGATCATACTTCCTTTCATGGTGTTGTTTAAAGGTTTATAAAAATTCATTTGTTATTTATAAATGTAATTACATCTATTTCTTTCAGTTTTTATCTTATTTTAATGTTTTATCTATATGTCACGATATTTTTTCTTTAAATGTGTCCTGTGTGTACACGTATTTTTTTATGATTAAAAAATATATTTTTAAAATTTAATTATAAATAAAATTTAAAAATAAAATAATTTTTATTATTAAAAATAAAGTCGATAATAAAATGTATATCCTTAAAAATGGTTATTGAGCATTTACTTCCTCTCTATATATGTAACACCCCTCTTTTCCTAAACACAAAAGTCCAACCCTCTCCCTCTCATTTCCTCTGAAAAACTCAGCTCTTTCCTCTGTCTTTCTCTGAATTCTTGTTGTTGCCTCACCAATCCTTCTCTTGATCAGGTCCTGGAGAGGAAGCCACGCCTGAGCCTTCTGCTGCCTCCACTCATAGCCTCTCATCTCCTAGGTAAGTCTTTCTTGCAGCTTAAAGTCTGATTTCGAAATTCAACTCAAAATTCTGTTTCCATTCAGAGTATAAACCAGTGCTCATCCTTTTTGTGTGATTGGATGATGAATTCTCATAGGTTGGACTGAGGAATTCTGCTCCCCTCTCCTAGGTTGTCTTCACCCAAGCTTTAACTCAATAATAGGTAAGGGAAGCTGACTCTTTAATTCATTTTGATGTGAATTGTGTTCGTGAGTGATGTAATTACATAATTACTTTTTTAATTAGTGTTTGAGACTGCTGGTGTGTGAATTCGAGTGGGGGATGATTCTGATCGAGCTTGCATGTGAAGAATAGGGAGGATTTCCTAGTAGTTTCGCCTAGGCGAGTTGCTCTCGCCTGAGCGAAAATACCAGAAGATCACCCCTGTCACTGCGCGAAATCTCGCCTAGGCGAGCTGGAGTCGCCTGAGCGAGATAACATCTCGTCTAGGCGAGCCAGTTTAGCCTGAGCGAGAGTTCGCCCAGGATTTTTAAATTGCCACTGTATGATGTCTCGCCCAGGCGAGATCAACTCGCCTAAGCGAGATAAACTCTTTAGCTTAGGCGAGACTCTCTAGCCTAAGCGAGATTCCCTTCAGAAGTTAGTTTTCTCACTGTTTTGCTTACATGATGCTATATTGATTGCTTTAAGATGATTGGTTGATCTTGTATGTGATCTTTATGCATGTTAGACTGTGTGATGGAATTGAGTGTGAATTTTGATGTGAATGGGAATATGTTGGAGTTAGGATTTCAAGGGAAATCCTAAGGATTATGTTTTTAGTAAATGTAAGGGCATGAGGACTCAGATTGGTGGCATCCTGCTCCTAGTAACCACTAAGACTCAAATAGAGTATGATGGATTACGTCGGGGGGAGTAGCAGGAGGTCCTGGTCTATGAATCCGATCCGTCATAGAAGTGATGGGATTTACCTTGAGAGTGGTTGGGTGAATACCCCTTGTGCCTAAAACTCTGCAGAGTTTGGGAACCATCTCAAGTGCAAGTCACCAAGAGCTCCAATGCCACTTACATAATCCGGATATCGAGTCTATAATGGTGTGTGGTGTGTTGTTGGGATTGATTGAATGATTTTGATAAGTTGCATGATAAATCCTATTTTCTGCCTAAGTGTAACAATTGTATGAATTACTTTTGGTTTAAGTTAGCTTACCCTTCTTGTATGATGTGTGTTCCTTGTGTCTTCTGTTTTTGCAATGATCATCCATATTAAATGGCGTGAGCAAATATAGGTGCAGGTGAGGATACACCCCTCCGGGACAGGAGATGATTATGTTAGGCATTCTAGTAGTAAATGTACCCCTTTTTCTTTGCTTAGCTGATCGGATGTTTTGTAACCTTTTAGTAGTGTATGGGCAGTATGTATTGATCAGTGTATGTATGGTTATTTTGAGGATAACTGTATTATACTATACTGGCATACGTCATCATCTGCTTCTGAATTATTAAAATTTAAATGTTTTGTTTAATAGTTTAAAAACTATGAAAACGAGATGTTACAATATATACTCTTTATTATATATAGTTACAAATAGTTATAAACAAAGTTTAAAGGATAATAATTTTTGTTAATAAGGATAAAGATAGTAAAATGTGTACACGGTAATTGAACACTTATCAAAAACAATAATCTTTATAGATAGTTATAAATAAATTATTGTTATTTTTATGTTAATTAAATTAAGGATATAATTAGAAAAAAGAAATGGTTATCTTAACTTTTTTAAAATATCAAGTTAAAAGTAATATTTTAATTTAAAAACAACTATTGAAAAAGAACCGCAATATAGAGTATTTATCAAAATTTCTTCTTATTCTTAATTCATAAAACACTTATAAGACTTTATTCGAAGACATTAAATTCAGCCATATGAAGAAGAATAGTTAATAATAACAAACAGTATACAGTGAGAGTTATTCAGTTCGATAAAATTAATTTTAATTTATTAAATATAATTGAACTAATATTAATTTAAAAATAGATTTTTAGTTTTTGTTATTTTAATTGTATGTTCAAAATCAATATCAATCTCACTTTATATTCAAAATTAATATCAATATCAATCTTCTAAGTTATATTCAATTTCGTTGCTTTGTTGATACCGATTAAATTTATAAGGACAAAATATTGTAATTGGAATAACAAGTATCAGAATGCCAAAAAAGTATAGAATATAAGGACAGAATATAAAGTATAGAAAGGGATACGTCGTAATTCTAAACTTTTTATATTCATTTTCTTAAAAGAATTTAAAACAATTAAATATAGTAGCACATTATTTTTAATTAGCTTAAATAAGTTCTTTATTTTATTTTCATAAATACGTGATATTATATTAGTAGTTCATGATATTATAATATTGTTATAGTTCTTTATTTTATTTTCATAAATACGTGATATTATATTAGTAGTTCATGATATTATAATATTGTTATGAATATGTGATATTATATTAGTAGTTTATGATATTATAATATTGTTATGTTAGTATATAAAATAAATTTATATTTATTAAAATAAAAATAAAATAAAAATAAAAAGTAATTATTAATAAATAAAAAATAAAATAAAATAATTTTATAAAAAATATGTAGTAATCTTTATGAAAATAAATAATTATATAATAAAAGATATATTAAGAATAAATAACTGTGAATACAAAACGAGAAAATTTTTTTATATATAAGAAAAAGTAAATAATTATAATTATAAACACAAAACGGATCTCTCAAATGTAAATTTATATTTATTAAAAATAAAATAAAAAAATAAAAAAATAATTATTAATAAATAAAAGAATGAAGATAATTATTAGAATAATTTTATAAAAAATATATAAAAATAACTGTTAAATTTTAGAAAATAAATAAATAATTATATTGTAAAAAATATATTAGAAATAAATAATTATAAAAAAAAAAATCTCTACGTATAGATATAGATATATTTAACATGATCTTATATTTATTTATTTTTTTATATCAATTTTTAAATAAATTTGAAAATAAAATAAGGAAGACAAAGTGAAGTTCTGCATCCTTCACAACGTTACAATAAAGTCGTTCACCCCACCTATTCCCTAATCAACCCCTCACAACTTACAATAGACCAACCTTTGAAGTTCGTGTCTAGTCGAAAAAAAAAAAAAACATTCCAAGAAAATTGAAGATTTTGAAATCGAGCTTAGGCAAAACCATCTAAGGACATGCACAGATTTTCGAAGCGTTTCTTCAGAAAACATGGTTTGGTCCCCTTCCTAACAAGAAAAATACTTGGTAATCACACCCGGGAACACGTCCCATTTTTTTCTGTACTACTTCTGAGCTAAGTTCTTCCCAAACCTCTTCACAGTTACCCGAACATTGCAATTCTAAAAGGTCAACGTTTGACAGCAACACCAACAATGGCTTAACAAACCAATTTGGCCTCATTCGCCTGCAAGAGATTTCAGTAAACCACCCAACCGATCAAAGTCATGACGAGTTTGATTCTGATGTGGAAAAGGTTTATAGAATATTACGAAAGTACCATTCCAGGGTTCCCAAATTGGAACTTGCTCTCAGAGAATCTGGAGTTGTTGTGAGGCCCGGATTGACTGAGCGTGTGTTGAATCGATGTGGTGATGCCGGGAATTTGGCGTATAGGTTCTATTCCTGGGCCTCTAAGCAATCTGGTCATCGACATGATGAGGATGCATACAAGGCAATGATTAAGATTTTGGGTAGGATGCGTCAGTTTGGTGCTGTTTGGGCAATTGATTGAGGAAATGAGGCTGGAGAATCCTGAGTTGATTACGCAGCAAGTGTTTGTTATTCTGATGAGAAGGTTTGCCTCCTCAAGGATGTTTCAGGAGGCGGTTGAAGTGTTTGATGAGATGCCTAAGTACGGGTGTGAACCGGATGAATATGTTTTTGGGTGTTTGTTGGATGCTTTATGCAAGAATGGAAGTGTTAAAGAGGCAGTTTCGCTGTTTGAGGACACGAGGTATCGGTGGAAACCGAGTGTGCAGCATTTTACTTCATTGTTATATGGTTGGTGTAAGGAAGGGAATGTTATGGAGGCCAAGCATGTGTTGGTTCAGATGAATGAAGCGGGCATTGAGCCGGATATTGTGGTTTATAATAGCTTACTCGGTGGTTATGCTCAGGCCGGGAAAATGGGGGATTCTTATGATCTTTTGAAAGAGATGAGGAGGAAGGGTTGTGAACCAAATGCAACGTCCTACACAGTTTTGATCCAGTCACTTCGTAAACATGGAAGGTTGGAGGAGGCTACGCGGGTATTTGTTGAGATGCAGAGAAGTGGTTGTCAGGCCGATGTTGTCACATATTCCACATTAATCAGTGCATTTTGTAAGTGGGGAAAAATAAAAAGAGGGTATGAGCTTTTGGATGAGATGATACAGCAAGGGCATTCACCAAATCAGATTATTTATCAGCATATCATGGTGGCCCATGAGAAGAAGGAGGAGTTGGAAGAATGCAAGGAACTGGTGAATGAGATGCAGAAGATTGGTTGTCCTCCGGATCTTAGCATCTATAATATAGTTATTAGGTTGGCTTGCAAGTTGGGAGAGGTCAAGGAAGGTGTTCGGCTTTGGAATGAAATGGAACCCAATGGGCTCAGTCCTGGCATTGACACCTTTGTCATCATGATTAATGGTTTTCTTGAGCAAGGGTGCCTGGTTGAAGCATGTCAGTATTTTAAAGAGATGGTTGGAAGAGGGCTTTTTACTGCTCCTCAATATGGTACCCTGAAGGATCTGATGAATTCTCTTCTAAGAGCTGAGAGGCTTGAAATGGCCAAAGATGCTTGGGATTGTATCACAAGTTCTAAAGGGTGTCAGCTAAATGTGAATGCATGGACAATCTGGATTCATGCACTCTTTTCAAAAGGACATGTGAAAGAGGCTTGTTCGTTCTGTATAGACATGATGGATAAGGATTTAATGCCACATCCAGATACTTTTGTAAAACTTATGTGTGGTTTGAGGAAATTATATAACAGGCGGTTCGCGGCAGAGATCTCGGAGAAGGTAAGGAAAATGGCAGCTGATAGGCAGATCAGTTATGAGATGTATAAACGGAGAGGAGATAGGAAAAGGAGAAAAACGATGGGAGGAAGAGGAGAGCTAGACAACGCCAATGGGGTGGAGCCCGTCACAAATTATAATTTTCACCGGTGAAGTTTGACGTAAAATATGTAGGAATCAAGAGGAGTGTGATCTTTTGCAAGAATTTGATCAGGAAATTCAATTGAAAGGAAACTAAATGATTTTCTTTACATTCAATTCATTAGAGAAGCTGCTTTTTCTCTCCTGTATCAATACTATCAGAATTTGAGAACTTGAGATAATGTGAGAGGAAAGGAAATAGAGATTGAAAAGGAATTCTGAATCTGAAATTCTATTCTACTGGTTGACTCAAATATGAATATGTTTTACGAAAATGTGATACTTGTTTCAAGAACCTTCATTTACACAATCAGCCACGGGAAGTATTTTTTTTTTTTTTTTTTTCAAAGTTGTTAGTTCAACAAGATTATGTTTTGTCTTCATTTTCCATTTCTTCACTTAGGGGTCAAGTCTACATGTGCATATTTTAGGTACATATTGTGAAATTGAATGCTATTTTTTTAGGGATATCTTCTGGACCAGGTTATCCGTTTGGTGGCAGGCAACATGACGGTACAGATGGCTTCTGGATAACTTTTTTTCTGTATCATGTCTCCCTGGAATTTTGTTATCTAAATCTTGTAGACCCCCCTTTCATCTGGTTTTATTTTTTAAAAGTAATTTTTACTATTTTTTAAAAGTAATTTTTACTATTTTTTAAAACAAAAAGGTTACTGTAATAATTGATGATCATGCTAACTTTATTCACTGCTATTCCAGTGCTATAGTGACTGCGAAGTTATCAGGCATTTCAATTCCATTAGTGGAAAAGGAGGAGATAGCTCAAAGGATAGCAATTTGGGCAATATACTTTCTTTTCTCGATGGGGTTTGAGAACTCCACAAAGGATCCAATGTTCAGAAGACAAGATCCTTTCACGGGATCATTCCTTCATAATACGAGGATATTGCATTATGCAGTTCTGCTTCTTTAAGTTCAGAGTTTCGCTGTGATCTGGATTCAGAGTTAATTTCAATACCCTGATGTGTTATACTCCCCTCACTCACTCTGTTAATAACTCTTCGGTTCATTGAAGTTTTAAACTTAGGTTATGCCTAGTTTAGGCGAAAGACATTGTAAAATTAGGTGAAAAATTAAAATGTAGTTTTCGATAGAACATAAGTTCTACCTATAATCATTTTATGTATCTATTTTCGCCTTTAAGCAGGATGAAATAATGTGAAAATATTTTTCTTCTTGATTATTCAGATATATGTACCACTCCATTTAATTGAATTTGATAAAAACCATGCTAATTAACAAGTGAAAATAAATTTTATATATTATATCACTCTTTTCATTCCAAAATTATTTCTGATAAAGGTTTAATTTAGTTATCTTAACTGAAATGAAATTTAAAATTTGTAAAATAACAATAATTTTAGAATAAAGATAAAATATCAAAACATCAATGAACGAAGATATTGGATTTTCAATATACTAAATCAATTATAAATGTCAAGTGTTAATTAATATTTATGAATGGAATATATATTTTCTGAGCTCTGACGTGCTAGTGTGGGATCCAAGTAATATTTATAGCAGCAAACACTTTGTCTTGTGTCCATGTGCGACACTGTCCTAGACTGCACTTTTTATGTCTTCCGAGAGTGTCTATTCTCTACAGCCATCACTACGATACTCCTATCTTTGCATCCAAACATTCTTCATTCCTTCACTCTAATCACCACACTTCGCTAATTCCCACTTCCTATCTGAATGTCCACCTCTCTTCAATGCAACTCAGAAGCAGCAAATAACTCTTTTGTGTCGGTTGCAGCTAGTCAACGGCTAGTTCGGGACCTTGTTACCGACGCAGGTCTTTCATCATTTAAGACCAAAATCTTTTTCCCTCTGTTCAAGAAAAAAAAAATCAGTTATTGTTCCTATTTTGCTGTAAGTGGAAACTCCTTAACACGATAAATTAATGACTTCCCTGTTGCTTGGAATCTCAAAACAATTGTAGAGGAAAACCAACTTGTTCCTTTTTCATATGTGAAAATGTTACTACTACTACGCTATTAATTTTAGCTGCAAGAAAATATCGAGATGTCCCCATCATAGTAGGTTCTTAAAGGTTTTTTGTTTCATTGTTTTCAGTTCAAAATAAATGTTGTGCTTACCTTCTCGTCATTACTTTCTTCTTCCATTAACAATGCACCATACGTTTCCGTTGGTTGCTTCTTAAATTTAGCACATGCCCGTTTACGATTTCATCAATCGTTACATTATGACATATCTTGTGATGATATTTCTTTCGACACTATTTGGATTGTTTCAAATTGTTGAAGAATAAGAACAAAACAGGTTTTTTGAGTTGGAACTTGGAACTGCCACCCCTCATTGTACTCTGAATCTGTACTTAAATGTTCCATTAGCCTTCAAACTAGGATAAACTTTCCTCCTTTATTGTCCTTATTCTTTCATTCTAAACTACTTTCTCTAAACCAAGTTCCACTATTTTCTCCTCAACTCAAATTTTGTTACTATATCACAGATTTGGAAACTTTTATTCTCGTTTGTTTTAAGCAAAGAGATGAATCCTTCAATAAACCGCCGTTTGAGGTTGCTACATTTGTATATAGTTCTGCTCCGTCTTTGTTGCACGAGTTCTTATCCCACGCCAACAAACTGCACCGACACAAGCCGCGTTTGTACTTCTTTCTTGGCCTTCAAGCCTAAACCAAACCAAACCTTGGCTGTGATACAAAGCATGTTTGACGTGTTACCCGGTGAGATCACTTACGAAGACAATGGCTGGGATTATTTATTCATCAGAAAAAACTGTTCTTGTGATGCTGATACGAAGAAGTTTGTGTCTAACACCACACTAACAGTGAAATCCAATGGAGGGTTTGTGCATGATTTGGTGAAGGAAGCTTATGATGGGCTTGCTCTCTTGCCCAACACAACAAATGGGGCAAGAAAAGACCATGGTGTCATATCACTGAACTTGTTCTGTAGCTGCTCCAGTGGACTGTGGAACTATTTGATGAGTTATGTCATCAAAGATGGGGACAGTGTTGAATCACTAGCAAGCCGGTTTGGGGTTAGTATGGATAGCATTGAGACAGTGAATGGCATTGACGATCCTGGTAGCTTCTCTGTTGGTGCTCTCTATTATATACCTTTGAATTCGGGTTAGCATCAACAATCTTTTTCAACACTTCAATCTTTTTAGCATTATAAGTTGAATGATTCTTTTCATCACCTAAGCAAATGTAGTTGGCTAAATTTTTATTCTTGACTTGCAATGTTGAAATTTTTAAGTGCATTGCAGTTCCTGGTGAGCTTTATCACTTCAAGAATGACACTCCTCCAGTACCAGTCCCTTCACCTTCTGTAGATGAATTTTCAGGTATAGATCAGCATATAATGGAAGAACAGGAGAAACCATTTTAGTTTTCCTTCAGAAAGAAAAGTTAGTCTTGTCTTTATCTTTGCACAAATAGTAAAGGTTGAAGTTTTGTTTACAAACATATATTATGTTTTCTTGTTCTTTTAGTTCATTTTTAACTGTTCTGCCAGTTTTACTAAGCTCTGAAATTCCAAAGGAAACATTATTTAACCCAAAAAAAGTCAGTTATTATGCAAACATTGAGTATGTAACTTTCTTTTCCAACAGCCGACCAAATCAACCAGAAGGCTCGTGTGCCCCATGAATGGATCGTAGGAGGTTTTGCGGTTGGTCTTGCTCTGATAATATTAAGCATTGTTGTCTGTGTATTCCTGAGATCGCCCAATTGTTTGGTTGAAGCCAGAAATAATGCAACAAATTCTGCAGGAAAGATCTCTAATAAGTTCTATGTTTTTGGTAATCCAAATTTGTTTTGTGGATGTGGCAAACCGGTGGACCAGAAGCAAACTGATGGTGAATCCAGCAGCCACCAAATTACCGTAACAACCAAAGCATCGTGTAATGACTCTACTAATTTGGATTGGACTATCGAGCATACACTTTTTTTTCTGAAGTCTACACATGTTAATTGACCTCAGATTTGTATTTGATTCTTTGTACTTATACACACACTTACACTCATCTCTATGAGACAATTTTAGATTAAAATTGATTAAAATTTGATATTGCAGCCCTAATACCTCACATGTTGGACATGGATAGGCCTGTAGTTTTTTCATACGAAGAGATTTTTGCCTCAACCGATGGTTTCTCTGATTCAAATCTGCTTGGGCACAGAGCACATGGTTCTGTTTACTATGGTCTCCTTCGTGACCAGGTTTGTGGCCTTATACTTTTAGTTGTGTTGTAGAAAAAAGCAAGTGCTTCACCATAAGGAACTAATGAGACAACTATTATACTCCTACTGATTTGGCCTGCATTTAAATCTTCTAGGAAGTTGCTATTAAAAGAATTACAGCTACTAAAACTAAAGAATTTATGTCAGAGATAAAAGTTCTGTGCAAGGTTCATCATGCTAATCTGGTAATACCTTATTGTTTGCAATAAATTACGTGCTTTGTTTTCAAAACAAATTCCTTTCTTCAATTCAAGAGTTTGAGTCCAATTTCTTATTAATTTTGTCAAGGTAGAATTGGTCGGCTATGCGGCGAGTCATGATGGTTTTTTCCTTATTTATGAATATGCTCAGAAGGGTTCACTCAGCAGCCATTTGCATGATACTCAAAATAAGGGTAAGATCATCTTGGTTTTTACTGCAGAAATACTTGAATAAAATTTCTAGTGGTATAATCAGTAGTACTGATAAAAGCTTCCTATTCAACGATGAGAAGGTTTGAATTGGTGTTTTGTCATCTTGCCTGAACATAATGAATATATGGTTCAAGACCATTTTTTTATTTTGTCTTGGTTTTAGGTCATTCATCTCTTTCTTGGATCACAAGGGTCCAGATTGCACTTGACGCTGCTAGGGCCATTGAATACATACACGAACATACAAAAACTCGCTACGTCCATCAAGGTATCAAGACAAGCAACATATTGCTTGATGCTTCCTTTAGAGCCAAGGTACTAACAGATTTGGACACCATTGAACTATTTGAAAAGGTTTTGCAGATGTGCTGATTGCCAGATCTCACTATTTTTTTAGATATCAGATTTTGGGTTAGCAAAACTAGTTGGTAAAACAAATGAGGGAGAAACCACAACATCCAAAGGTGTAAATGCATATGGGTATCTCGCTCCAGAGTATGTATTACACAAACACTCCTCTTATATTGAAAGAGAAAAAAAAAATTGACTTTTTTCCCTATTTATAATATTTTGCAGATACTTTAGCAATGGCCTTGCAACGACCAAAAGCGATGTCTATGCATTTGGTGTTGTTCTTTTTGAGGTCATGTCAGGGAAGGAGGCCATCATTCAAACACAAGGTCCTGAAAAACGACCATTGGCATCTATTGTAAGTTTCCTTATGAGACATTATAGTGCAAAAACTATCACTGGCATCTATTGGAATATAGTTAACTAATCATAGCCGTCAAGTCACTAATATATCTGGTAATGATGGTACATAGGATAGGTTGTGCCTGGTTTGAGGATACCAAATTTACGTAGGACAAGTAAACCTTAAATCAAATGCCATGGAAACTAGATAACTTCTTTGCTTTGACCTCTGATGCATTACATATTTTTTTATTCTAAACTTGGCAGCTGCAATATCTGTGTTTTCTTGCAACATGTTAAAAATGTAGGATTACTAATTTATTATGCATGTCTACATTTTCTCCTTGTTTCATTTATCATGCAAGTTCGGAGGTTTATAGTTGCGAATTGTAACTGTTTCCTGAGGCAAAACCTTAATATTTGTTAAATTGCAGATGTTGGCAATTCTTAGGAACTCACCTGATTCCGTTAGCATGTCAAGCACAAGTAACCTCGTTGATCCTACTCTGATGGATCTGTATCCTCATGATTGTGTACATAAGGTAAGTTCACTTCTCCATTTTCTACTGTTATGTTCATGGTTTTGGGTATTTGATTTTTCAGCCCCAAAAAGCTTGAAGATCGTCCAACGCACGGCCTAATTAAGAAAATGTTAATTTGTTTCATAGTTTTTCTTGGACTAATGAAAATTAGAAACAGAACAAAACTACATCCACTTTGAAGTGACATTCTGCATAAAGGTTTTACTCTACTGGCTCATTGATCTTGGTGTTTTGTTGTGTTGTGTCCGCACATAGATGGCCATGCTGGCAAAGCAATGTGTGGAAGAGGATCCCGTATTACGTCCTGACATGAAGCAAGTTGTGATTTCCCTCTCACAAATCCTGCTGTCTTCTGCTGAGTGGGAAGCCACTCTTGCCGGAAACAGCCAAGTATTCAGCGCTCTCGTTCAGGGAAGATAGTTTACACACCAACGTCATCATTTCCTTCCACTACTCTATTATCTTCTCCTCTTCCTTTTACCATAGAAATACAATCAAATATGAGCTAAGACTTCACATGAAACCGATGGATCAATTGTATTTTACAGGACAAAGTTTTGGAAATTAAAATATGTTGTGATGGAGTTGAGAAAAGACTTCGCTATGTTCTGATTGTTACCGACATAATTTGTAATTTCATTAATATACATACGTGTATACACATTGATTACTTGCAATGTTTATACCCTTCCCAAGGACCAGATAAGGCAAACAGTGATGCAATTCCCAAATTTTAAGGCTGTAACATTCGTCCAAAAATGTTGCTTCGTGTTGAATCCATGCTAGGACAAGGAATCTTTTCATGCTCCCAAATACATGCTATTTTCTCTCGAGTTAATAATAATATTTCAAGGATTTGTTATTGATACTGAAGCAGTTATTGTTTCTAATATGGTAATGGTATACACGTGGATGTTTCTGTATGAAATTACAATACAGACAGAACTGAAGGTAGGAGAAACAAACGGTGTTTGTAGCTAGCTGCTACAAAGCTTACTTGACAAGGGAAGCTAGAACCCTGCGTGGTGGATGGAAAGATCTTCTGGAATGAAGGACGGCCCAATTATCAATGAAGAGAACATCCCCTTTTTGCCAGGGAATGGCCACAGATTCCTCTTCCAGAATGTGCAGACAATCATAGACTATATCAGGAGGTAGTGGTTCACCATCCCCAAAGGTTACAGCTTTAACAGGATCATTCCGTTCATCTTCCCACCCTGTGTAAGCAGCCACCATGCTGTTAAACCATATCTTCCGCTGTCTACTTTCATCATATTTCACACCCGGAATTGGACCCATAATCGTCTTCACACCATCCTCCAGCCATTCCAACTTCATACCCAGTTTAGCAGCCCTACAATGCAATCAATTTTATTTTTCTTTTCCATGTAAATAAATGACTAATGAACAATTTGCACTGAAATTTTCCTTCACTTCACTCCATGATTGTTTGAAAAATATTATCATAATACGTTTTTTTATACACTAACCCCAACTGCTTGAACAGCAAACCAAACTTCAGTGTACGTCATGAATTTACTCAAAAGAGAAAAGAAAAAACAACCTTTGTTGAGCGATGGCTTTGTCTGTGGTTAAGAACGTTGATTTCCAGCCACGGCCAATTGGGGAAGAAGGGTTATCGTCTTCTCCCAAGACCCTGATGTACAACAAGCCATGCTTCTCCAGTCTCTCCACGAACTCGGGGTATTTGTCCTTCATCCTTTCATACACGACATGGCTAAGAACAATGGGGGTTTCGCCGCCACTCCCAGGCTCCACTTCGCAGAAGAAAAACAATTTGGAAGGAAATTCAGGAACTTGAGCCATTTCGTGGTGGAAAGGGATCTTCTGGTCAGGTGGGGACTCATTGGCGGTGAAGACGCGACCGACGACGTTGGTGCGGGGAGCGGCGCCGCCCACGTAGGGAAGCTCGTCGTAGCCGAACGCTTCAACGACGTCGTTGAAGTGGGAAGCGGTGGAGAGGGGAAAGCCCCTGAAAAGGACAGCCCCCGATTGGAGTAGCAGCGATTGGAGGAAGAGTTTGTTGGCTTTGACGGAATCCGTGAGAGAAATAGCACTTGCAGACGGAGAAAGAACCGCCGGGAATGGAACTCCGTTCACAAACTTCTGTCCGGGAACATGGATTTCCACAAAAGCAGTTCCCATGTTTTGTTTTTCTCAGTCACCAACCACGGTGAGGATAAGTGTGGGTTTATATTCACAAATACCTCCATAATTAAATGCAAGTAAAATTTTACATTGCATTTAGGTACAAAATTTCTTAAACCCAAAATCCTAAACTTCATAATTCATTTGTTTTGAAAGTTATCCAAATATACTACATTTAACTTATTTTAAAATATTTGATTTTCGAGTGTCTTGTTTAAAGAAGATAATTTAATTAATAATTCTCATATTTTGAAAGGTATTCAAATACATTAAATTTAACTTATTCCTGTTTTAAACGATTTACTTTTTTTAGTGTTTTGTTTACATAAAATATATTTGATTTTTAAAATTTTATTTTATTTTGTTCTAATTGGTTATATTAATTATATTTTTAGCAAAATTTAGTCAATGCTATTTTTTTGACTAAGTTTGTAAATATTTCTTCCAGTGACATCGACATAGTTTTATTAGTGCTAATTAAAAAATTCGTCTAACTGATGATGACAATAATTATAATTAGTACTGGTTAAAAAACCATAAAAATTATTAAAAAATAATAAGTTGTTGATAAAAAAAATATAATTATCATATATGTCAAGAAAATAATAATCATAATATATGTTAACCAGGAAAATCTAAACTCATATTGTCTAGAAAACGTTATTCAATATTAATAGAGAAAACTCCAACTAATATTAAAAAATAACAATAACGGTCTTTAGTATAAAAAAACAATACAAATGATGTAAATTAAAAACAACTTCTATAAATAATAATACAAAAACTAGTTGATATCAACTGAAAAGTAATTATTTAATAAAAAGTAATTATTCCAACATAGTTAAAGAAAATTCTAACTAAGATTTTCTAAGAAATAATATAATCTACATTGTCAAGAAAATAAATTTAATTGATATTGACTAAAAAAACTCTAAGCATCCATTGAAAATAACATATTTAATTGATATTGACTAAAAAAACTCTAAGCATCCATTGAAAATAACATAATTAATATAATAAAAAAATATGTTTGAAATTAGGAAAAACATATTGTTAATGTTGACAAAAAAAATTCTATATAACTAACATTAGTTACAAAATAACTTTAGCCCAATATTAACAGTAAAATAAAAGATGTTGAAAAAAAATAAACACGAACTTAAAAATAAATCATAGTTAAAACATTTATTAAAAGGAATATTAAGTGTAAATGATAAAATAACAATCTCTCGATTTTAATAAATTAAATAACACTTAAATCAAACTTGAATTGAAAAAAAAAAAAAAGAATGAACAGAAATATGCGTAAATGATAAAATAACAAACTAAATTGTGTCTATAAGAATTTAAATGATACAACAATATGTGTACAAAATAAATAGTAAATAAATCTGCATTGTTGATTATTACAAACATGATTTATAATAAACATAAAATATTATTTAAATGTTTATAAATACTTATCTATTAACAATTTAACAATAATACAATTTATCGGTTAAAATCTATTTCTTATTATAAAACTTTCACAACGCAAAAAAATACTTATTTCTATCCATAAAATTTTAAAGTGTTTTATTTTGAAAAAAAAAATCCGTAAAAAGAATACTTACTAGGCAAGTAATAAAAATGAAAAATATATACGTAGAGTGAAGTTGTGCTGATTGCATAGTACCCCTGTACTGCGTAGTGAATCAATCTAAAACCCTACAATACACTGTCTTGCATCTGTGAATTCTAAAACCCTCAATTCTCTCTCATGGCGGAGACCACCGAATTGACTCGCCACATTGAGTCCTACGTCGACACTTCTTCTTCTTCTCCCTCTCTTCAGGTCCATCCGCTTCTCCCTTTTTCTATTTCATTCTCTCCTATTTCAACAATCCACCTAATCGCTTTTGCATTACAGGCTGCAAGCTTGAACGCTATTGCTTCTCTCGTTAAAACCGATGTCTTACCTCTACAAGCACTGGTACCTTTCACATAGTTTTTTCTGTTTATAATGTCTTGTTTTCGAGCTACGAAAATAAGAGTTGAATTTTTCACGGGTTCATGCTTGCTTAATTTGTTTTGGCATGTCCTGTTTTGTTCCTCTGCTCTGTTTCAAATTCTAGGTCAGAGAGTTGGGAATGTATCTGACCACGACGGATAACGTTATTCGTGCAAGAGGTGCGTTCTTTTTTTTCTTTTTTTTTATAAATTTATTTAAAGCTTACATATAGAATTGGTTATATATGACAATCTCTGTGAAAATATGAATCATGGGTTTCATTCTAATCCTCTATCTTTAAAGGACTTTGGACTATCTTATTATTGAATGTTTCTTGGAAAAATATTCTTTAGGAATTCTTCTTCTAGCAGAAGTGGTCACTCGTGTTGAATCAAAACCTCTTGACAGTGCAACTATACATAGCTTGGTTGGGTTCTTCAAGGACAGACTGGTCAGTATAAATGTTTCTTTTTGTTACATGTCTTCTTTAAAGTTTATGGTTTGAAATTTTTCCAAACTCTTGTTCTAGTTTGCATCTGTCAATCACTTTCGTATCCCCTCTGTTTATTCCTGCTATTCCTTTTGCATTCATATTTTCATATCACGGGGTTGCAACTATGGTCCTAATCTTGATTGGATATAGCTGATTTCATGTTGGAGATCATACACTTTAATTAAGTCTTCCTTGCAGATAATATACTGAGGTTGTATTCCTTTGTTTCCCTTACTGCTTTTGAAAAAATATCAATACTTGTGATGCATTACATCAAGCTTGATAGTTTTCTCGATTGCCTCAAGTTTTGCCTTTTGATATTTTATGAAACTTGTGTTCTTTTTAAGCCTTGTTTGAGCATTGCTAATTGAACATTATTTTTATTTTATTTTTTGCATTTTTTCAGATCTTTTGTAATTATTGATTTATGATCTCTCTAACCATATATAATTTTCTAATAACATGAATAATATAATATTGTTTATAATCAGGCAGATTGGAGAGCAGTCCGTGGTGCACTTGTGGGTTGCTTGGCATTGATAAGGAGAAAAAGTGTTTTGGGGACTGTAACTAGTAGTGATGCTACAGCCATTTCTCAGTCTTTTTTCCAATACATGCAAGTTCAATCTTTAGGACAGTACGACAGGAAGGTAAATTATTTTTCTGGCCAGAAAACCTATAAATTGAAAGCTCCTGCTTTACAAGGTAGAATTATAAAAATGAGCTAGGACATTAAATTTTATGTTGTGAAACAGAATTTCAGAAAAAGAACTCTGTTTGATAAAATAATGACTTGGAGTGATTATACATCAGCTTCAGTTTTTGTTTACTAATCAATTAGTCTGATTCTGCTTATTGTTTCCTTTATGTTAAGTATTTTTGTACTGAGTTCTTCTGCAATTCTCACATTTTTTACTGTGTATAAGGTGCATTGCTAAACATCTGACCTTTACATTGCCTGTTTCAATACTGCAGCTATGTTTTGAACTGCTGGATTGCCTGCTAGAACATTACTCTGACGCGCTTACTACACTGGTAGTCCCAGCTTCCCTGAACTTCTTTATAAGAATGAGCAAAACTAAATGAAAATAACATTCTGTTTGATGATATTTAATGTTATTTTTAAGCTTCAAATGTATGTTAAGACTTAAGATATATGTTTTTGCATAATTAAACCATTTTCCTTTTCTTCTTCCATCACTTCCTCATATATACCAAATATAACCAGCGAGTTTCTCAGTTGTAGATTTAGCTGAAAATATTACGGTTGTGAAACAAATATAAGTGGACAAGTCTATACTGAAGACAAGTTGATTAATGTTATGGTGTCTCATATTTTATCACGTGAACACATTACCACACATCATCTAAGTTGTCTATGGTTGGTAGAATATCTCATCTGTTATACAATAATAACTGTTTTTTCATAATTGAATACCAAGTCATATGTTTAAAAGAAATCTTGTAATGTGAATTAACTGTTACATGCAGCTTGTTTGGATCAGGTTATTAATAATTTATTTTCCTTCAATCATTATCTTGAGAGAACTGAAAAAGAAAAGAATATTGGCTAAATCACTTTGTTCTCAAATATGCGTACAGTATTTGAAAGCATGGTTGTCATTCCCGGATGGGGGAGCAGAATAGCCGACCCCAAAAGTAGGATAATGGTTAGGGAGATGACTGCTATTATAAATTTTTTTGTATAATTGAATAATTAATATCTAAGTATTTATAAGTTGAAAAAAAGAACTCAATTCATACATCAATCATCATCTATAGTGAAACCTCACAGTACTTGAACATATGCAGAGTATAAAGTCAAGAAAAACAAATGCAAGTCCTAAATTTTAGAAAAAGAATTACTGAATGCAAAAAAAGTTAAAAAATAGTAAAACCAAAAGCAACTAGGGAACTAAAATAACAGTGGGAACTAGGGAAGTAAAAGAAGTAACATTGGTTTTAAACAACCAGAAATCGAAAATCTAAAGAAGGAAAAAAAAGTAAAAGGAAACAGAAGTAAACAAACAAAGATAAAAGATTAAAAAAGGGAACCGAACATGCACTTACTAATGAAGGTTGCCTGAGAGAGCAAGTTGCTAGACATATATGGTGTCCGGAGAAGATATAAACACAATGTTTGCAAAGAATGCTAAGTGTTTCACATTGTTGCTGGTTCATTTTGTTTGTTGCCGTGTAATATAGAAATTTAATTGAAAAGACCAAAAATACCTGCAATACACTTCGAAACGTCCACAAGGGACTGTATTTTTTATTTTTTCTACTGTTTCTAATCTACAATGGACTAATCACCTAGGACTCGCAATTTGCACTACATGACCGACCTGCACCATGCACACTGGCATGCTATGAAAACAAAACGCAACCCAACAACTGCAATCTAATGGCCAATGCCTTACATTTTATAATACCAAAATTGCAATTTATCTAAACCAGATTTTACTCAATTATTTAAATATTTAGTCAATTAATTGGCCACTTATACATTTTTTTAGGACACGTTTTTTGTGATCTCTAATACTAGTTGTTCTTGACTCTCTTGTAGGGAGATGGCCTTATATACGGAGTTTGTGAAGCCATAGATGCAGAAAAGGATCCAGAATGTTTAATGCTTGCTTTTCATATTGTTCAGTCTTTGGCACAATTATATCCTGATTCATCTGGTCTACTTGCAAGCTTTGCCAAAGACATTTTTGATATTTTAGAACCTTATTTTCCCATTCACTTTACCCATGTAAGCTTAATCTTTCATGTTTATTTATCTGTTGGACATCTTTTGTTTGCTCATACTGATTGCTAATTTTCTGTACAACAACTTAAGCATGTAGGTTTGAGACACTAAGAATTTGGTTGGTGTGAGTGTATCATATGTAAACCTGTTTCAGACTTGTTTGGCTATGTCATATTATATTGAGGTTGGCAGACTGTGACAAGATAGACAATTTCTGTGTAAATATCCTTTTAGAAATGGACTGGGCTTAACTCATTCCCAAAAGCTAGCTCAATGGGGACCAACTGCCGAGTTCTCATGAGAATTCTGATTATATTCCTAGTCAATGTGAGACAACTTAACACCCCCTCTATGTTCAAGCCCTAACATCTTAAGCATAAAGTTTTAGATTGTATCAATAGGCGGTTCAGCATTAAAACTGGAAAGGCTCTTATACAATTTTAGAAATGGATTCGGACGGATCCTTTTTTGAAAGGTTAGCTCAAGGGGGGAATGGTTGCTAGTCCGTCTTACAAGGAGTTTGTTTTGCCGTATTTCTAATCAATGTGGAACATATTAACACATGTGTTATCACTTTATAATTTATCTGTAATCTTTGTTTATTTCCCAGCCAACTAATGGAGATACTCATGTGCAAAGAGATGACCTGTCAAGGTCTCTAATGGTATGTGTAACTTTCATTCAGATTTGACTCATATTTACTTTTATTGGTTGCGTTTCCTTACAATTAGTCATTTAGTCTTTGCTGTGAACCTCCAGATTTTTTAAATTTGTTACTACATATTTCATTTTCCCTCCCATTTTCTTTGAATAAAAAGTAATTTTCTCTAAAAAGTCTTGCTTTTATATACTAGGAGAAGAATTTTATTGTTTTCTTTTTCTCTTGCTTTCTTTCTGAAGTTAGATGGCTGTTTTGCTAAGAAAAATCACAAGGCAAGGGGATAACCATCAAAAGTTACAGGGCTTCTAGTTAAATGCTTATTTTATTTTGCTCTATGGAGGCAAATATCTAGGTTTTCCCTCTATAGAGTTACATATTTAATTCTGTGAAATCTGGGAAATTGCAAATATTAGTAATCATGAAGTTCTCCTTACTTGAGAAATACATTTATTAATGAATAATCATACAGATAATAGTTAGTTTTTAAGGCATATAACAACTTATACAACTGGTTTTAGCGTTAGGCACAACAATGCATTTTTCGTTTATGTTCTACATCAGACTGTAGGGTGACATATATTTGAGAGCCATGCTTGGTGTAGAATAACTTGATCTCTTATTGTTGTCCTATTTAGGAATATCCTTTGTATTCCTGTTCTGTAATAAAATAAACAAAATACGAAGTTGCTTGAATGCATGCATACACCACGATATGCACATAAGGATACAATTTGAACTTATCGTTGTCCTTAAATGAAGTAGCATCTATGTTATTATTCAGATGCAATTGAAATCTGTTACAGTATTGTATGTTTTGCATATAGATACTGGTGAATATATTTTATAATATAAGTAATTATTTTACTTTTCTGCAGTCTGCATTCTCTTCTACACCTCTCTTTGAGCCATTTGTCATTCCTCTGCTTCTTGAGAAACTTTCTTCTTCACTCCATTCAGCAAAGGTTGGTATAAATAGATTACCATTCTGTCTTTGATGTTACATATTAATCACCTTAAACTTTTTTTTATTTATATTTTTCTGTGCGTTCTTTTTTTTTTTTTTCTTTTATATTTATTCCTTAAAGTATCTTAGAGTGTGCTCTTCCAAGTATGGGGCAGAGAGAATTGCAAAATATGCCAAGTCTATTTGGTTTTCAATAAAAGACACCCTATCTACATATTTGGGGGAGCCAAATTTTTCTTTAAATATGGCACCTGTTGATGGTATTGGCGGTATTGGCTTCCCAGAGAATGAATTTGTGATGGAAGCTCTGTCCCTCCTTCAGCAGCTTATTGTTCAAAATGGCAGTTTGTTAACTAGCGTAATAATTGATGATGAGGATGTCAACATTATTTTCAACACCATTTCCTCTTATGACATATATGACGCTATTCCTGTGCAAGAAAAGAAGAAACTGCATGCTATTGGTCGAATTCTTTATATTGCTTCCAAGTCTACCATCACTTCTTGCAATGCTGTGTTTGAAGGTCTTTTCTCCAGAATGATTGATAATTTAGGAGTTTCTGTTAGTAATACTGATAGCTCTCCAAATGGTCATATTTTCCCCTCTCAGAAAGTCAAGTTTGGATACCTTTATCTCTGCATTGAACTACTGGCAGGATTCAGGGAGTTAATCGTTGGGTCTGATGAACCAGCATTGCAGTATGTTATTGATCATGGGACATCTTGTACTTGGCTTCATAGTTTTTCATCTTCATTATTTAACGACTTTGGATCAGTCTTGGCAGCAAGTGCTGACAGATGCCCCCTTGATCCAGATATATACATTGGAGGTGTGTGCTCTTTTTATTTGAGTAAAACATAGTTTTTAATATGCTCAGCCTTTTCTCCAGAATTTTAATCATATTTTGTTGATTGGTATCCTCCTATGTAGATTATCTTGAACAAAACCAATTTATGGGTTAAATGTGTTTGATCCCCTTAAAAACAAGTGAATCTGGTTTTAGTCCCTAAACCTTTTTTTCTTTATTCTTCATCCTTAAAATTTGAAATCATTATTAGTTGTATGAAGTTTTCATCACTCTGAAGCTTGATTTAGTTGTATTCATTTTAGATCAGATAAATTGTGTTTACTTCATATGGCTGAAAAGAAATTTCGTAGCCTGTTGACATGACACTACATATCTTAGGTTTCAATTGACACAATCATGCTCTTTGTTGATAATAAATCTGTCATTCATCTTGCTTCTAACCCCTCTTGCTGTGATAGGTTCAAAATATAGATATTGATGGTCACTTTATCTTGAACTTGTTCAAAAACGGTTCTTCACTTTCATTGATGTCAGAATCAAGCATTAAATAGTTGATATATTCACAAAAGCCTTTCCTATACTACCTTCGATTTTTCGTTGGCAAGTTGGGAATCATAAACATCTATTCTCCAACTTGAATTAGATATTATATATAATCAGTTAATTTGTTTCCTATACTGTTCAATTTATTAGTACATTACTATTATATATACTTCTCTCTTCTCTGTAAACAATATATTTGATTCAATGATTTCTCTTCTTTCTTTAATAATCAGAATCTAAGTAATTAATTTCATGCCAGATTCCTATTATTTGGTTTTGGTGCATAAAGCGAGATAGCTGGTTCTTGAGAGAATTGCTAAACTAGAACCACCCTGATTGCATTTTGTTAATTAGTTTAAATAATGTCACAATTCAGAACAAAATTCAGATAATTCAAGCGTGACATGCATGACAGAAATAAAGTTATTTACTTTACAGGCATTTGCTGTATTTTATTTCCTGATGCACACTTATTAAGCTCACATTACTGATTTCTTTTTGGTTCTTGGTACTGATTTACAGTGAAGGGCTTGCAGACACTTGCTATGTTTCATTCAGAAGTTTTTTCACTACAAAAATCAATATTTGATAATATTTTGAAGAAATTTATGTCAATTATCATTGAAGATTTCAACAAAAAAGTATTATGGGAAGCAGCATTGAAAGCATTGTGTCATGTTGGCTCCTTTGTTCAAGAGTTTCACAAGTCCGAAAAAGCCATGAGCTATGGGAGTTTAGTAGTAGAAAAAATTGTGGAACTTCTGTTTCTTGATGATATTGTGGTGCCCTTTTCACTCAAAGTGGAAGCATTATCTAATATAGGCATGACTGGAATGAAAAATATGGTAACATGTCTTCAAGGGATGAGAAAAGCAGTATTTGCCAATCTATCAAAGGTTTGTGTGGCGTATCTAACTCCAATACTCTATGTTCATCTTTGATAGAAGGTTATTTCACTCTTAGAATGCCCTCAGGTTTATTGTCATTGGGTATTTAAACATTTTTACTTACCTTTTATCCTTGTAATATTGTGGGTTTACTTTCTTGGATGTGATGTAATTTTATGATATTTTTTCAACTAGGTCCACACAAATTTAAGGTCTTCTGAAGTTACTGTTGGGCTTCTGGAATGCTATTCTTGCAAATTGCTCCCATGGTATTAAGCTCTTCAGGACTTCTATTCACTTCGATGTGACATTTAAATTGTCTTCTTAAAGATATGAAACCTGATAAATCTATTTTGTCTTATCAACTGTTTCCAACATAAGCTATTCTCCGGGAGCACGGAGGATTTACACTGGACTAAAATTACTATTAATCTGATACTTTTAGTTGAAATGGGCAGGATCTATGAAAACGGAGGTTCAGAGGACTTTACAGTGCAATTTGCTATGGACATTTGGAGTCAAGCAGGAAATTTCACGGTTTTCAGTACCTCATTTGAGGAAAAGGTTTATATAGCTGTGGCCCACATCTATTTTTAATTATTTTATGGTTGTAGTTAAAATCATGTACCTTTTGTTATATACAGACAACTAAATAAACTATCCAAAAAGTAGTAATGATGATATTTTTTATTTTTTATTTCAGGGTCTCCTTGATGCATTAATAAAAACCATGAAACTTTCTGTAGGGAGTTGTTCTGTGGAGAGCCAAAATCTTATAATTCAGAAAGCTTACAGTATACTATCATCACGCACTAACTTTCAGCTTAAAGAATTGGAAAGTTTACCACTATCTCCTGGAAAATACAACATTTCCCTTACTGATGAAAGGATAATCTCATTATTTGCATCCGTGGTTATTGCAGTTTGGCCCAAAACACTCATTCCAAATATGAGAGTACTTGTGCATCTATTTATAGTAACACTCCTCAGGGGTATTGTCCCAGTTGCACAGGCATTGGGTTCCATACTTAACAAATTAGTTTCAACATCCAACAGTGCAGAGAACTCCTGTGGCATTACCTTGGAAGAAGCTCTGGATGCTATATTCAATACAAAGATATGGTTTTCTAGTATTGATATGTTGCAGAGATGTAATGGAACAAGTAATGGGAAAGAAATAGTTCTTACTGATATATGCCTGGGTTTTGCAAATGATAAATTGCTTCAAATCAATGCCATTTGTGGTCTCTCGTGGATAGGAAAAGGTTTACTTCTACGTGGTCATGAAGGGATTAAAGACATCACTATGACTTTTATTGAGTGCTTAATACCAGGCACAAAGAGTGCCTTGCCTTTAGTGATGAAATCTGAAGATCAGATTCAGGATCCTTTAGTGATGAAATCTGCTGCTGATGCTTTTCATGTTCTAATGAGTGATTCTGAAGTTTGTTTGAACAAAAAATTTCATGCCACAATACGGCCTCTGTATAAGCAGCGATTTTTCTCTTCTATGATGCCTATCTTTCTGCAGTTGATTGCAAAAGCTTACTCCTTATCTTCGAGGTAGATGTATTCTCACACATACACAGTCAATGAAAACTATTTTTCCTCTCATTGACAATTTCTAGCGGCTTATTTTTATTTTTTATGCCTTATTGACTAAGATTCTGTACAAGGTCCCCCACATATAAATAAATGCATCATTGCAAACTTTCCAATTAGATGTTTTGACTGGGAATTTTGCTTTGTACCATTTCTCTTCACTCTACCTAAAGTGTTGCTTTTTGTAATCTCAGATCATTTTTATACCGAGCTTTGGCACATGTCATGTCTGAAACTCCAATGGTTGCCGTACTAAATGATGCTAAAAAGGTTAGTTTGAGGAATTTTAACTCGCTACATATGTCAGATTCCAATTATTCTTTTCTTTTTCTGTCAAAACCTTGTGCTGTATTTTCTTGACCAAACTACTTTTCCTGCATACACACTGGCAAATTTTGCAGCTTATACCTGTTCTACTGGATTGTTTGTCCATGTTGACAGAAGATATCCAAGATAAAGATTTGCTTTATGGTCTGTTGCTAGTCTTATCTGGGATATTGACTGAGAAAAATGGTAATTATCATGCTTATTGGAATTTTTTTAATGTTGTTTCATTTGTACATTTAGGGTTAAGATATAGGTGTATGGCTTGGTCTAAATTTGAGGTCATACTGTGATTCAATTTATTTTCCTTTTTGGTTTCTTTTTATGATTCCATTGTGGAAAGAAATTGGTTCAATATAAGAATTAATTGTGAGTTAATATTTTAACAATTGACCTTGACCATTGATCATTATATACTAGATGCTAGATTATGGTGTAATATCCCATATTTTCACTTTTCTTTCTATAGCTTAGCTTATTTTAACGAAGAAAACATTGTCATGCAGCCCCAAGCTATTCATTATTGTGTTGGCGATGAAGCAGTGATCATTATGTAATTTTTGGCAAGTATGAATGACCTGTAAATATGCTGTCTTATGTAAATTATGTTCATGCGTACAGGACAAGAAGCTGTCGTTGAGAATGCGCACATTATCATCAATTGTCTGATTAAGCTTCTGGACTACCCTTATAAGACGGTATGAGGTTTTCTCTGTACGAGTTATTTATTGGTTGCAATTTGATGACTCAATTTGTGTTATAAAGTAACTTTATTGCATGTTAGACTCACCAGTGTTCCTTTGGGGACTACACTCGCACCCTCTTCCTTGTTGCTCTTCGTACTGCCTGGCAGTTTTTTTATATTTTTGTCGACAAAAATGTCCTTCAGGAAATTAGTTTCTTTTAACTGTGTATTGCAAGTAAAATGGACATGTTACAATGTCTGTGAAGAGTAAAAAGAGGGAGAAATTGCAAATATCAACCCCCTTTGCTTAGTTTTTTTATATTAGTGTGAGAGGTGGAGGACTAGGGATGACAAGTTATGGATCCCTGTCCATTTATCCTACTGTTCCGCTAGCTAGCACTTAAATTACAGGGACAAGTCAATTTGAATGGTGTAGACATATTTGCAGTTTTGGGCTTCATTATGCCCTATCGGAGGGCCTGAACTCTTGCCCTACTTATTTTTTGGGTTTTGGCCCCATCCAAAGACAAGGTGCATCAGTAAAGCTTAATTACTGGTGTACTAATTTTTATTCCGCAAAGGTTATACTCAAAAATGTTGGCGAGACCCTTTAGACCGCTTTCATCTCTTTGTTTCCATCTTTTTTGTCTTAGACCTATCAAAGTCCACAGTAATGGCAATTGTTGATTTCTCCTCACCTCCTTGTGCAGCTTGTTCGAGAGACAGCTATTCAATGTCTTGTTGCCTTGTCTGAGCTGCCCCATGGCAGAATCTATCCTATGAGGACACAGGTTTGTCATGCTTTTAGCTTTGAAGCTTTTGAAAAATATTTTTATTGAACTTCCTATCATGATTTGAATAGAATCCTCTTGTACTTATTCACATTCCAAGCCGTGTTTGAATGTTTGAATCAACTTGTTCAATGTTATTGTGCGTGGCTCAGCGCCTGCGTGGTCTTGACTTCTTTTTTTATATAACCTGGGTGTTAAATCTCTTTTCGTGGTTCTTTAACCTATTTCATATTAATTACATTAGGTTCTACGAGCAATATCTAAGTCTCTTGATGATACAAAGAGAGTTGTTCGCCATGAAGCTGTCAAATGTCGGCAAACATGGTGGGTACCTAAATTTTTTTGAAATATGTACAATTGTTAATGGTCCTTAAACTGTTATACTTGCTTATTTTGACTTAATCCTCCTTCGACCTTTTGATAGGGCGTCAATGTCATCTAGGACTCTTCATTTCTGAAGTTCAAAACAACATCCCAAGGTAGTGGAAATGCTTTTGAACTTTGTATTCTAATTTATAGGGGTTCTTTTACAATAGGAAAATCTGAAACTGTTTCAAGTGGTGTAAAATAACATGTAAATATTAGTGAGATTTTGTTGCATCAATGATTTCCTGATGACACGCTGTGATGAATGTTGTCGTCTGTTGAACATTTTTCAATTTGAATGATAGAAGGGGGGGCAGTAACATATGAAGATAAATATACCATCCGTGGAAGTCATTTGCTACGATTGCATTTTTTTCTAGGTTAATATCTGTTTGTATAAATTTTTCCATAGGATAGATAAAGGATAAAATAATTTGACCTGTCTCACAAGTAAAAATCAATTTGGTCATGTTGATATAAATTTCTCAATAAAATTTTATTAGAGAAAAAAAAAAGTGATAGATTTTTTTCATGTTAAAATTAGTTTTACACAAATTAAAACAAATTTGTAGAGAATTGGACGAAAGGACCTTGTATATTAGAGCAGCGAAAAGAAATATTGAAATTTGAGAAACAATTAAACTAAGTGTATTTTTTCCCCAAACATATGTTCCCTAAACAAATAAACAATTAAACAGGTACATACTTTTGTTCCTAACATATGTTCAGAACTTTACCTTTAATGTTTTTTGTAGATAAGCTAACGTAACATAATATCTATATAGTTAATATTTCAGCATTTTTGTATATTATACCTTATATTCTTGTAATCAACTTCATAAATCTATATATTTAACATTTCAGCATTTTTGTATATTGTACCTTGTATTTTTGTAATCAACTTTCTATTTTGTTAATATTTCAGCGTTTTTTGTATGTTATACCTTCTTTCTGGTAATCAACTTCACAAATGAGATTATATGTTTACAAGTTCAAACTCCTTCGACTTGTACCAACATGTGTTTAGTGTAAGCTGTAAAGGGATACTGTTTTACAAAAAGAAATATTAAATAATAAAAAAAATGTTTTGTGTATTTTGTATTAGTAAAGAGAGTTTTGTAAAAATCCTAAAATAACGGTTTATGAAAATTAACCAAATTATAGAGTTTATTTATCAAATGATAAATAGTTAAAGAAAAAGAAAAAAATAACTCTAAAAATATTTGTTTTTTAAAACATTATATCCCAACGTACCTTGCAGTACTTGCATGACATGAAGAAACGACGAGTTTTGTTCCACATGCAACTTACCTATACAAGTCAAAAAGCTCCACGAAAAGATAAATACGATATAAAAAGCTCCACGGCTTATGAAAAAAACATTTAGTTTTATTTCAATTTTAGGCGTGTTCTAAACTAGTCAACCCGTAAAACTTTATTTATAATCGTTTGATATGATATAAAATTATGAATAATAGAAGTCTTATTTTTCTTCAACTAAAATAACCACTATGGACAAATTTTAAATTTTATTTCATTTATTTTCTAGTCCTCACCGTGGCATATCTCTTTAACTAAAATAACCACTATGCATAACCTTGCACTATGCATGTTTATGTTTTTGGTAGTGTTTTCTCTCTTCCATTGGTCTGTTTTTGTTGCCCTTCTCTTTTTCAATTTTCTCAAATGTCACAAATTTAGACCCTCCAATACAAGAGAGTGAGAGAAAATTGCAACGCCACTGCTTACAGTTTTAGAAGTAAAACAGTGTTCTGTATTAGTGAAACTAACTATAGAACTTTAGGAAAAGATTCCAAACATATGCATAGTACCCCAAAACGGGTGATATTGCCTTTCCTAAAGTGGTGAATATGCATTTTTCTTAATTACAAAATTCACCAATTACATTTTCCTTCACGAAAACCACATCTTTCTAATTGCATAATCTTTACTTGGGCCGAAATGCTGTCTCTTTGGGCCCAGCTTGCCTTGCCATCTGCACAAACAAAAAAAAAAAGCCCTTACTCCACCACACTCCCAAACTCAACAAACATGAACCCAAATTCCACACTGTATCCTCACTCACCTGAAAATATGTTTCAAGCTTTTTTCTCAGTGTTGCATATTCTTTCTTCATTTGTTGGAAGCTCCTCCTGCATCTGCATGTTCATACACAACAACATATTTAGAACACACTAACAACAAAAATAGGTATCAGGAATTTTATTTCACCAACTGGTGAATGAAGATAAAGATAAAGCTGGATTACCCTTCTCCATTTCTTGCCCTGCAATATTCCCTAAACAGAGTGCATTCTGCTTTCACCTTTTTTGCTCCAATGCTGGAATGCAACACATAGCAAAAGAAAACTCATCAAATCATTGTTGTATCATATCATAGCATATCATATAAAATAAAGCTAACACAGTAGAGTGCTACGTGCTTTCTGCTACAATAATTAACCAAACACAACTCATTTTGTTGTTTACCTTGAACTGCTTCCTTTAAACTGGTGCATAATTGTGTCCAGTTTGTTGAAATCCAGAGGGTTCCTTTCCCTGTCATCAATGACACCAACATATTTTGATATATAAACAAAACAGAAGCAGAGAACATAAAAAAACATACAGAATTTGTAAGACTCAAAGTACGATGAGGTTGGTTAAGTAAGTTACAGTGTTTGATCCAAGTTTGTGATAAGCCTAGAGGAATCACGATAGTAAAGAGTAACAATTTCCTCAACAAAGTTAGGATTAGCATCATCCTGCAATTCTTCCAGTTGGATAAATTGCTCATCCAAATATCCCTGCAATCAATCCATGTTCATTCAACTATTCAAATCAATTATTTCTAAACACATAATAATAACTATATTCGGTTAACATGTGAAAAATGAACATACATGCATATATATATATATATGTCAGGTTTAGAGGGGTTTCATCGTAAAAAACAAATATCAATGAGACCTGAATTCAATCACATAAATAATTGATATCACTCTCAACCCAAAATTTTAAGATAATGAGTTTATGGGTCTTTATCCTTGTATAATGCTCTACTTTTTCATTTCTAGTCAATGCGAAATTTAGACTCACTTAAATTCCTAACGATATATACATACCTGATCGAAGAGGGAGTGTTTGATAGCAGCTACTTGCCTGAGGGAATGGATTTTGTCCATAATCAGAAAATGTGAGAGGAAAAAGTTTTTGTGTTGCAGTTAAAAGTGCAGAGGAAATGGTGTAGTGTGTTGTGATATGGCATGGTGTGAAGGGGTTTATATAGCACCTCAACTCAACACTAACACAGACAGACATGTCCTCTGTGGAGGCATGGATGGTTAATTTGAATCCACTTTAGTTACAAAACAATAACATGTATCTTCAGAACTGTTTTATATTGTCAGTGCCTTTTTTTTTCTCCTCATGGGAGAAACCTATCAAATCTGATTATATAATAAATTTTATTATTAATCTTCAGTCATAAGCATTATGTGATAAGAAATTACAAAGTAAGTATTTAATTATGTTATTTAATCAGGCATCCTAAATAGCCCACCAAAGTAATTTAACAGAAAACAGGTTTAATACTTTAATCAGCATCAATAGTACTTGTACGGAACACTACATGGCATCATTTGAGATTTGTTTATACATAATAGAACATGCCCAACATTAATTTGACAAGATACCACTTCCGGTAGATCGCAAAGAAGATCGGATAAACGACTTTCGTTATCTCATTTTTATCATAAAAGAAAAATTATGTTCTCATCTATGTATTTAAATTTAATCCGTATAAAATTTTTGTCTCATCTCTATTTTTATCGGATAACAGGCTTACACTCGAACATGTAATTATGCTCATATTTTTTCTATTTCAATATTAATTAATTAATTTTTATAAATTTATTATAAAGGAGATATAATATTATTAAATATTTAATATCAAAAGAATGTATTTTCACTTTTTCAATATCAAATATTTATAAAAAAGTAAAAATCATACACATTTTAACTTAGAATACCAAATAAAATTTGTTGAGACCAAAATATTTATTAAGTTTGTAAGGTTAATAAAACAAAGTTAATAAAGTGTAAAATTATTTTTAAAAAAGCTACATTTATTATGATAATCAGTTAGAAATAAAAATAATTATTTAAATAAATCAAAATAATATTCTACATGATGAAAATAAATTAAAAAAATATTAAAAAAAAGTTAAATGTGTGTCTTAGAAATAATTTAATGCACTAAAATTGTGAAAAAAGAATATATAATTTAGAGTATAATAAAATAAAAAATACATCAAAATCTAAGTAAATTTTTCGAATATCAAAATAATTGAACTATTCAAAAATAATAAAAATTGTTTTAACTTATTTATTTTTTATAATTCTTCAATTTTTTTATTTTTAAGGTGAAACTTTTAACTCATGCTTAAATTTATAATAATTATATATTTATAAGATAATAAGATCGTAAATTATTTTTTAGTCACCTCTACCTTTAACAATTATATATATATATATATATATATATATATATATATATATATATAAAATTATTTTTGAGGATTGAAATATGATTTATGATCTACATTTATAATTGTTAGATGTTAAAGTTGATAAGTATGATACTGAAGAATCGAGTATGATGTGATGAGCACCAAAATGCAAATTGTTGGAGAATGTGATAAAGAAAGGTTATGGAAGGAAGATGAAGATGCATTCACATATTCCTTTCTATGCTCTTCGGATGCAAAAAAGAAAAGAAGAAATTCTTTCCCTTACTTGATTGAACCAACACACAAATTTATTAATTCCTAAAACAATATTATTGGGCATCGCATGAGACACAGAATTTATCCTCCCAAAACATTGCTTTTCGCCATAAAGCATATAAATTTCCACCATCTTAAAATTCATAATAATAAATCGAGTGTAGATTTTCTATTGATTTTTGCTAAGCATTAAAAATACATTATTAGTATTTTAAATATTTTTTTAATATATTTTAAAACGTTAAAATTAATGATAATCGGTGAATTATGAAAATACAGTAAAGAAACAGCACAAAAAATTCAAATTCTACAAAATCTCTTCATCTTTTTACATTCATTTTTCTATATATAGCATTATATATACGTTTTAAGGAGTACGGTTTCTAGCAAACACCAAGAACTTACTAGCTAGCAAGAAAAGATGGAGAATCTTGTTGATTCCATTCCATGAATAGACTTTTTCTAATATTTAATTTGCAAATTTTTTTTATTTCGTACATTCATTTATATGAAATTTTCTATTCTCAATGTGTTTAATTTGAACTCTTAAACCAAGTGTTGGATTATCAAATTCATATTAAACAAATGAGCCAAGTGTTGTTTGGTTTTTTTAAAGTAAGACAATTTCATTTTAATTATATAAGAATAAAAATTTATATTAATTTCATACATTACCACCATGCTAAGATACTATTTATCTAAAATTGAACGCATAAGTGTAAAATTTTCTTTGTACGTATTAGATTTAGTTAATGATATATGGAAGATTATATTCACATGCAAATCTAACGATTCCGTATTTAAATTAAATATATGATAGTGTACGTATTCCAATAGTGTGTGTTTTTAAAGAACATTTTCTTTTTTTCTAATTCGTCATAGAATCATTACGATTTGTATGATCTTTTTTCAAATTCTCACACGATATTTGGAATGAAAGAAAAAAAAAAGATTATCACAGAATGTTAGGTGTTGTTATGACGTGATACAATATTGAAACAAAAAACACAATAAGTTTCAAACATTTTTTATTATTTCCATTTCTTTTATCATCTATCATTTCCATATGTGCCTTGTACAATATATAAAATTTATTTTAAATATATAATGATCATTTTAAATTAAGATGTAATTATTTTAATTATATTGGCATTTCTTTGAAACAAATTACTTAAATATAGAAAAATAATATAGATGTAATAATTATATATATCTATAACTATATATAAAAAGAATTCTCTCTTTTGTGTTTACATTTTATAATTCCAATTTTATCCTATTTGTTAAATTTTTAAAGATTAACCGTTACTTTTACAAGTTTTTATAAAACTATTTACTTTTTTCTTTCTTCTTCTTTTTTCCTATTCATCAACAATTATTTTCTCATATTTTCTCCATACATTTCACTTTATTTTTGATAAAATAATTTTATTTTGTTTATTAACTTAATAACATTACAATATTATCCATTACTAATATAATATCACGCATATTTAAAATATTTAAAAAATACGTACACACAAACATGATAACACATGTATTTATGTTTATATATATATATATATATATATATATATATATATATATATATATATATTATAAATATAAATATCAGTTCTATTTAAGTTTAAGTCAATCTTATTAATCAAAATTCAAGATAAGAATTGTAATTATTTTTTATAGGTTAAATCTGTCTCCACCAATGGACTCCGGTCAAATTCTCTATCAATTCATTCACATGCAATGAAACTCTAATGCAATTACCGAAATCAATCTTAAATTTCCTCACTTTTTTCTACTCTTTGTTTAAATAAACTAGCTTCATCTTCTTATTTATCCATATATACCTTGTGAGTGTTTCCTTTGTTTAGAGGTTCTAATCTACACCATAAGAAAAAGGAAAAATAATGGTTGAGTTAAGTTCTAAGTTCAAAGCTTACAAATGGAATCTATCATAACCTGATAATAAACACCACTTGAACTATTCCAGTTTCTCTCTTTTTATAATAATTAGCATTCTTTTTTACAAGCAGAATCAACAAGAAAAAATTGCAGTGTGCAACAACATAACAGAGGTCCAACTCAGATTTCACTGTGGCCAAAAGTGGGGGAAATTAACAAGGAAAAATTTCAATGATTGGCTTAAGAATTTTGCATTGCATCTCAATGGTCCTCGTCATTTCCTTTTCTGCAATTTCAGCAAAGAAAAATGTTATAATGGAAAGAAGTGTTGCAGAAGATATTCCTTTTCCATTCTCTCTTTATTCCTAATTCCTGTCACAGTGCAGTGAAAGGACAAGGGCGATTTGGTCTATGCCAATTTCTTATACAAAAAATTACACGGACAATTTCTGTCATTTCTTGATATTATAGACGATACTCTTGTCTTTCAATCGTTTATAATAATCCCCTTAAGTCCTTGTAGAATATATATGGTGTAATGTGTTTTTTAGGTGACACAAGTTAACGTAACACATTTCATAGAATTAAAAACAGTTTCTGTAAAGGTTAAAAGGACAAAAGAATGTATGCAATCTCAAAAAATCACAAAGAATATGACAGTAATTTACCCTTTTTTTCTGTATTTTATGTATGTGGTCACATCTGCTCCTTTGTAAAGGGCCAAAAAGTCGAATGTTTTAGGTGGGTGGAAAAAGGATTAGAATCTGGTGTCTCTGTTTTTTTTTTTCTATTTTGTTCTATATTTTCTTTTCTTTCTCTTATCACTATCTCATATGTTCATAACAATCCCACCATGGACTATCATCAACCTCTGCATGTGAAAACTCATACCCTAATGCATCCACATAAAACTTGCATCAGAAAAACCAAGAACAGGCGAATTTACAGCATGACAACATATGATGATGCCTAAAAAACTAGTCTTGAATTAACCTTTGTATGTTTTTAACTATAAATTACTTACAGTAAAGTAGACAAGGTAATGGTGGCCAAAACAAAACAAGCTTTAATTAGTAACCACAACACAAAGTTAGAATCTTAACATGTTTGGTTGCTGCTTTCATGGTCATTTTCATACCACTAGAAAACACTGTCTGTGTTTCTTATTTCCTAAAGCGAGGAAGATCCAATCACATTGAAAGAGACGTGATTGGAGCAGAACATAGTGAAAAAGAATTTGCTGCAGAGACTCACAGCACCTGAAAAAGCATAGCAGTTGTTTCCTTTTCTTTTGTGATCAAGAGATGTGCGGTAGCTGAGTGGAATAATCAAGGCTGTGGGAATTGATGCAATCTTGGAGAGGTTTTTGCTGAGGTTGCTTTCTCAGTTCTCAGTGGCTTTAGGGGGTTATTCTTCTTCTTCTGCAAAAGCATCAATTCTACTAATCATCTACAGAATCCACTGTGTGGACGAAACTGTTGAAAGCAACAAGCATGGCCACTAAAGGCAACTTTTCCTCTGTCCGCCATAATTTTATCCAAATGCATGACAAGATCCTTGTAGCAAACATGGAAAAAGGAGCAAATAATCATGATTGAACCACCAGTAATCAAGAAAAGCACTCATTGGCCTAATGAATATGAACCTTTCTATGAAAGATATGATATGATATATATACCACATAATGCTCCTCTACTCTGCCTCTGCTTTCAACAGAAAATGCATGCAATTTGTTTGCGTTTCTAAAAGATACTAGATAGTTCCAGACAATATGTTCTTATATTATAGACATATA
>Ga0214545_1000617_pt1 | contig 58858 bp, 30 predicted proteins | sample CNSS4metaG_FD_160064 | JGI IMG/M metagenome (GOLD analysis project Ga0214545, IMG submission 160064) | Root nodule microbial communities from cowpea collected in UCLA plant growth center, Los Angeles, California, USA - CNSS4 | ecosystem: Host-associated > Plants > Roots > Nodule | place: USA... | reverse complement strand
ATGTAGCTCAGGTTTGAGTGAACCAGTATAAAAATTTGTGGTGTCCTCTCTTCTCTAACCTTTCTCTCTTGCATTTTCATTTTAAAGTTTCAAGAACTTGTGCTTTAATCATCTTTTTCATGTTCTTCCATGTTTTCATGGCATCTACAGCATTGAGCATGTTTGTATGATCATTTGGAACTGGTCTTGATCATTCTTGAGCATTGTTTCTGGTTTAAAATTCAAATTCGCATTTCTACATTCTTCCCAGTATTTCAGTCGACTGTTTTTCAGTTTCAATAGACTGATTTTACCATAACAGAATATGTTTAGTAAAATCAATCTGTTAACTCTGTTTTTGATCGATTGAAAGTGTATAGTTCAATATTATTTGCATCCTAACTTGGTGATCTATTTGATTCAATCAAAGGTGGTTTTTAGCTTGCAAAGATAGCCTAAATTTTTAACTAGCCAATTCAACCTCCCCCCCTTCTTGGCTTTTCAACCATTTCAAAACTAACAATTGTATGAATTAGTACATTATAAAAAAATCCTTATGATGAACACATTTCACAGATCTAGCATGGAAAGTTGCTCTAATACCATCTAATAAGATGACAAAAAAAATAATTTCTTTTTAACTATTATTTTTTTATTTATTTATATTATTTTCTATATTATATTAAAAAGATTTGAAACATAATTTTACAATAACATATCACATAATTAAAATATTCACATATACATCTCTTTACAATATTGTATGCATCTTATATCCACATCATTTAGTACATCTTATATCTCTTACACTAGAAGAGGCAGGAGTGTTATTTATTTACAGTTTCCCCCTCATATACTGGCTTTCAAACAGGTGGAGGGAAAAGGTTATGGTTCACTTGGACTATTGAGGGGTAAATAAAAGGTAACTTTGATTTGTCCTTCGATGACAATCGGCACGTTGGGAATGGAGAGGAAAGTAATAGTAGAGTTTCATGTTCCCTGAAATGTCACAAAATTATTCACTGCATTGGTTTGTCATGCATTCCCCGAGAAAACAACCACAATGCCGGCGAAAAAGGGAACTGGCATGTTGGGAGCAACCATCTATGATAAGGTTATAAAATTTTGTTTTTCACACATAATCATAAAATAGGGAAGTGAGACAAATATCACATAAAAAAAATATACAACATATCATAATAAGATAAAATGAAATGAAAGCTCTCCCAAGTCCATAAAACTGGATTTTATCATACTTTATAAAGGTATTGATTAATTTTGTAGTGACTAGTTAGAAAAATGAGCTCATGGCCAACAAAGTAACTCAAGAACATCTCATCTTGAGTAATACAAACTCGTTTAAATCCCCAAGGTTATACCTCCAACTACAATAATCAAATCTTTATTTATCATAAATTTTATTTCAATATTAAACCATATAATTATATAAATAAATAAAGATAGGATCAATGAATAATTAAAATAAGTATGAACAAATAAAAAGGACCAGTACATAATTGAAGATAAATATAAATAAGTAAATGAGAGTAAATATAAATTGAATAAATAAGACAAGTGCACAACTGGAGATGAATATAAATAAATAAATAGGAACGAGAACTAAATATAAATTAGAATGAGGTTAGAGACACATCACTTAAAGGTAAATATAGAAATAAAAATAATTATGAAGAGATAGGAAAAATAAAAGTCAAAAGATAGAATGATAGAATGATAAATGTTTCTTCCTCTTACCTTAGCTATTGTGGAAAATGTTGTGGAAAATGCACCAAGGTGATATGTAATTTGTTTTTTTCTCCTTGACTACTACGCTCTCACTACACCTTCACCCTGTCTCTTCTCCACTTCCGACCTTCCAACGTCTTTTTTTTGGCTATTTATAGTGGTGGAGTCATCATGGCTATTAGTTTCAATTAAACTAAGCATTAACGGTATAGTTCCTCGTTAAGTTACTTATAGATTATTTTTAGAAGATGTTTTATCTTCTCATCACCTCACTAGTTTATCTCTGACATCATGTGTTATGTTTACAATTTATTATTATTATTATTTTTTGAATAATAATGGTTTAGATGTATCTAAGTACATCATCCATACTGTTATAATTAATATAGTTATCCGTTAAGATTCCACCATTAATATATATATATATATATATATATATTATAGTTATTTTATATTATTATTATTATTATTTAATTTAATGAATTACTAACCCATATATGTATCATAACACATAGTCATTTATATATATACATGAAATTTTTATATTTTTATAATTAATAAAATTATTATAATTATTTAAACATTTTTTTATCCTATAAATTTTTATAATTTTTATATTTATATATCCATAGTTTATTCAATTAGATACAACATACATAAAAAAAACATTGTATTATAATTTTTTTAGGTGTTAGCATACTCTAAACATTGTGGTATAAATTTTGAGATGTTACAATAATAGAAATGCATCGTCCAACAAATGTAAAGTAAGTACAACGACTAATAGGCCGCCTTACCACCATATCCAGATTCTTACCTAAATTGGTTGACAGAACGTGACCTATCATTAATCTCCTCAAAAAGTTTGCCAAGTTCTCCTGGGGTGAAGAATGCAAACGAATATTCCAAGATTTAAAAAGGATCTTGGCATCCCCTCCAATCCTGCGTAAACCAGACGTCAACCTTCTGCTACTAGTATACATAATGGCCACAGAAGGAACGGTCAGTGCCGCCTTAGTCCAAGAATCAGTTGGTATTCAGTATCCAGTATCTTTTGTAAGTAGATTGCTACAGGATCCGGAAACCAAGTAGCAAATGGTAGAAAAATTGGCACTCTCCTTAGTCAATGCAGCGAGAAGACTTCGACCCTACTTCGAGAACCATCAAGTCATTGTAAAAACAAACTACCCCATCCAGAAAATCCTCCAGAAACCTGACTTAGCCGGACACATGTCATCTTGGGTCGTTGAGTTATCCGAATTCAATATCCGCTACGAACCGCATGGGTCAATCAAAGCCCAATGCCTTATAGACTTCATTAACGACCTCCAACAAACGCCACAAGAGAAACAATGGACATTGTATGTTGATGGTTCCTCAAACTAGAAGGGGGCAGGTGTCGATATCGTCCTAGAGGGCCCAAACTAGATACTCATCGAAAAGTCCTTGCACTTTACTTTCAAACTTCTAATAATCAAGCTGAATACGATGCCATCTTAGTCGGACTCTCGCTAGCATGAGAAGTCAGAGTACGCGTGTTGACATGTAAAACTGACTCCAAATTAGTGGTAATACAATACTAAGGATGCAACACTCCTACAATACTATCACCTGGTCCGCAACATCATAAACTCCAATTTTGATGAGGTGAAAATACAATATATACCAAGAGGCGATAATGTAACATCCCTAAGGAATATTACTGATTTAAATAAAAAAAATAAAAAAAAACATAAATAAGACGCATTTATGAATAAAGCTCATTTCCCAGAACGCGGAAAATTTAAATCTTGTATTAACACGTAATAAAAACAGGAGTCCATAATTTATAAAGCTAAAATAATACTCAAATGGCTCCCAAAAGGTTACATAATTATCTCAAAACCAAAATAGTAAATATAGATATAAAATCCCATGCTATTCCTCGCTCCGAGTCTAAGCATCTATTGGCCCACCTGTCAAATCATCTGCTCCCGGATAACAAGTTATCCGATCATCGCCACACACACACAGAGAAAGGGTGAGCTATGCACAATAATTAAAAATACACATGATATAAATATGTCACCCATCCCAAAATAACATAATTAAATATCTCATTGTTTTCAAATTACCCATCCATGAACTCATAGTCCTTTATGAGTCAATTACATGAACTAGATCTTGGGACTTCACTGTGCTCCCACGAAACTAACTCATTCGTGGTCCAACCCTATGAGCATATCCCGTTCATAGTCTTGCCCTACAGACTCCTTGTCTGTAGTAAATCATCCAAGCCTTCTTGACTTGGACCCTGGCACGCACGCAATCACCATACTATGGAATCCTCGCCCAATAGCAGCCGACGGGAACGCCATAGTTCCTTACCCATCGTGCGCTCGACATATGTAATCACCATACTATGGACTCCTCGCCACTTAGTAGCCGACGGGAACTACATAGTTCCATGCCTATCATGCGTCCAACCAACAAGCACATCCCAGACCCCCTATAGGACTTAGTCCTTCAAGCCCAACACCACTACCACATGCATATACTTCCTATACTTAAGAAAAAGTAGCCAAACCAACACACACAAGCACATACAAACATGGCAATTCTCATAAACTCGCTTAAGCCAGGGACTCTTGCCCAAGCTAAGCCCTTAGCCTCGCTTAGGCTAGTTCACCTCGCCTGAGCGAGCTTAAAACATTAGCTTCTCCATATTATCTTGCTTAGGCGAGATCTTCTCGCTTGGGTGAGCCATACCATCGCTGAAAATAACACACACCACGCCTAAACGAGGATTCAATCAAACAAACATCAATTCTCATCGCGACCTCGCTTAGGCGAGCCATTCTCACCTAAGCGAGCATGCTTGTCGCTCAGAACCTCAAAACCTCTTGCCTGGGCGAGAAGTCGTGCTCAGAACATCCAGGTTTGCTCGCAACCTCGCCTAGGCGAGCCATTCTCGCCTAAGCGAGACTAGGTGTCGCTCAACACTGAACCAGGTCGCCTGAGCGAGCAGCGTGAACCAAACCAGAAACGAGGTTCTACAATTCTCGCTTAGACGAGATAGACTCGCTTGGGCAAGACTTGCAGAGTTCCTCTCTGTTCACGCACCTAGTTCATCAAAAACAATACCAAAATGCCAACCAATCATTACCAGCACAATGAAATGACAACCATACATCAGAATCACGCTTTATATCCAAATTAGACTACCAAGACACAATGTTCAAGCGTTCACAACCATTCCATACCAAAAACCCTTATTCCCAAAAAATATAGTGCTTAAAAGGGTTTTACAACCTATAACCATCCAACCAATTCAATATTTTGATTACACATACACGAATTCTCCACAATCATATTCCAATTGAGGAGACAATGGCACAAAACCATAATACACATCATGAAATTTACATACTCAAAATACAGCTCCCCTAACCTGAAATTTTGGATTAAAATTGAGGGAGGATAAAGTTCCTTGATTCACCAATTACCTTTGCCTCAGCCCCTTGCACACCCTAATTTCGTTCTCCTCACCACACCAGTTCACAACATTGCCAAAACCTTTCCCTCTACCTAGAATTTGGCTTTTATAGGTGTCTTTATAATGGTTTTTAAAACTAAAACGAAATTGGCCTTAATTATGATTTTAATCCCTATTCAATGTTAATTACATAGGGGTTTTTCAACCTCTCTTGGTTGCCCCTTTCTGCTGGGTTTTCCTTTGCCCTTTCATCTCCACTCCAAGGTCGAATTAGAAAAAATAAAGCCTACTTTATGTCCACCAAGGTTTGAACCCGTGACCTTCCACTCCTAAGAAGAAAGCATAACCACTATGCCAAATCACATTTTGTGATAACCATTATAATCTTATGATTATATTATCACTCACCATTCACAATTACATTACCAAACAAAATAATAATAAACCAAACAACACATAATGGCATACATAAGACTCGAACCCAAGTCCTCACACACAATCAAAGTACTTTCAACCATTTGAGCTAGTACTTTTTCACGTCACATTAAACAATATTTAAAGCCATAAAGGCTACTCTTACTCGCATTTATTAATTAATTTATTATTTAATTAATTAATTTGACGGGTCTTACAGATAACACGTGAGCAGACGCCTTATCAAAGCTGGCAAACACTAGGCAAAAAGGAAAATACAAATCCCTACTCCAGCAAACACTAATGGCACCCTCGACAACAAACGTGTGTCAGAACCTGTACAACAACAATGACGAATGGATGTCGCCATATGTAGATTACCTAAAAACCGGCCACCACCCTAGTAAAGTCGATAAGGGATAGTTGTCAAAAGTATCACGCTACACATTAATTGCAGAAGACCTATACAAGCACGAGTATGGTCAACCTTTGCTAAAATGCGTCACAAAGAAACAAGCACAGTACGTGATGAAAGAAATTCATGAAGGGATATGTGGCTATCATTCTGGATCACGGACCATGATAAAAAGAAATTCATGAAGGGATATACATGTACTCGGCCTGACTGACTGAGTCTATGCAGCCTGATTACTCTAAAAAAGGTTTACACGAGATTACATAGCTTATCATGAAAGGCATGTTTTACGAAATATATACTTACATTTTACTTTTACATCTACTACCCTTGAAGTGTAGACTGCAGACCCTTGAAACTTGCTTTGGAGACTTATAGAGTATATATCTTCCCCGTAAGAAAAATTGGCGTCCTCTGTGGGGGCGACAAATATTCTATGAAGAGAAATCAGTAGAGATCAAAGGACTTTGAAGATGGTGTCTACTTGAAGGAAAGTTGTAGAAGTCAGAGGAGTTGACCCCTTTGTTGATATGGCCATTATACTGGAGGCCCAAGAAAGATGTAACAGGAATTTGCTGACTATAAGAAATAAAACATTGAAGAGATAGAGGCTTTGAGAGAAAAAAACGCTAGGCTAAACAAACGAGTTAAGGCCACCAAAGGAAAGAGAGTTGACGAATCCGGCCACACAAGGCCAAAAGCCATTTTCCATGAGATTGAGGAAGAGGGTGAATACAACCTTACCATGACAACTAAAAGGGTCACGAATAATTCCTCTATCACCCGCAACACCTGTCACTACCCCTTCATTGATGGAATCACAAAGACTCGCCTTCCTAAGTAGTGCAATGCACCAAAAATGTGATATGACGACACTATAGACCTTGACGAGTACGTATTTGCGTACATCATCCAGATCAGCCTATACTCAACCAATGATGCTATCCTGTGCAAGGCATTCTACATGAATTTGCGAGGGCCAGCCCTAGACCAGTTTTCTAACTTGCCTCTTGTAACATCCCGTTCGGATATTACGAATCTATTTAATAAAAATAATATAATAATGTTAAATGCTCATTTATTAAGCTCCATTTTCCAAAACATGGGAAAATATAAAACTTTTATTAAATCCGAAGTTAACTCAAATACATAAAATTTCAAACTCAATTATAATGTCTACAGGTAGTAATATGAAATATTACAAATTCTTTAAAAACTCAAAATATAAAACTCTGAGAAAGTCTTCTCCCAACTAGCCCCGCTCCGGCGCTTTGCCTCACTAGATCCACCTGCAACATCGACTGCTCCCGTGTACCGTGTACACGATCATCGCCAAACACAAGCAGATAGGGTGAGCTAACAAAATAAAACATATACATCAATTTATATAACAAAACACACACAATTCCAAGGATCCTCATCCTTTGATCTCATATCACATGGCCACCACCATGTAATCCATGTTCTACATCTTTGGTTGATAATCTCAAGCTATCTTTGATGTCCAACCTATAAGCCACCACTTGTAGAACACATGCGGGAACACACGCTATTCTGTGCTACAATTCAAAGAATGCTCGTGTTACCCTCCATCATGAGCCACAACTCCAGGAATACTCCAGCATCTAACCCTTGAGATATTGCCAAAATCCTCACAGACCACGCACATCCAAAGCAAGCAAAATCAACGTCTACTTCATCAAAAAATCACTTGACGCTGCACACGAGTTGCCAGGTGCAAAAGGCTTCCAGACCGCCTGGCGGGGGACACGTGCCATCAGGCACCAAGCGCCTCTAATGTTATTGTTTCCACAAGTATCGCCTAGTGGGATAACCCTTATCGCCAAGCGTAACACGCTTCAATTCTCCACTGGTTTTGTAGCCATCGCTTGGCGATCAAACACCAGCGCCAAGCGCTACACCAGTACTTGTACAGTACTGGTTTTTCAGCACCCAGAACAAGTAAAAACAAAACATTCACATTTCTAATATATATATTCCCCCTTTTAAACCATGCTAGCATTCAATTCTAACTTATGAATAACGCATGCTCAAACAAATATAAGCAGCAACACTCTAACGATTTAAGTACATAGTCCTATGCACCAATGCAATTAATATTGACACACATGCCTTCATCAATAACCAATTCTCCACATGTGACAAACCCAAAGGAACATTCAAATTTATATAGACTTACCTCATAACCCAATCATGCTTCATTATAAGTTACTTGGAATTATCAAGAGCTTATTCATGTATTTTAAAGACTCCAAAATCAACAATCTTGAGTAAAGTATATCTCTAACTCCTAACATCCAAATCAAATCTCTACCAATCATAGGGAAGAACCACATGTTATGGACCACTTGTCAAAATTTCACCAAAATCGAACGGGTAACGAACCGGGAAATGCAGTTTTACAAAAACTACACAAACTAGAAAAATTGGTGGCGCCTAGCGCCTAGAAGTGAGGAAGGTGGCGCCAGGCGGCACAATGCTAGCATCGGGCGGTTCCTGTTTCGCGAAAAATATGAAAAAATAGCATTTTTCGTCAATCAGAGCATCACACATCACTGGTATGGCGCCTGGCGGTAACCAACATGCCGCCAGGCGGTTCCTGCAATTTTAAGAACCCCAACATTCTTCTCTGCACCTGCGAACCTCAATTCATTCAACTCCAACTGTTCTGGTTTCATTCAATTTACGACTCAAAAGGTTGTACTCAATGTTTAGGTTCACTATCCATTCCTAGAACTTCCAATAAGTGAAATTCCATTAACCTTTTTCCCTTAATTTAGTGCCACTATAAAACCCCCGCAAAAGTTAACTTAGGAACCCCAAAACACGAAATCGAACCAATATTGGTTCACGTCGCCTGGCGGGTGTCGCCTAGCGGCACAAGACTCGCCGCCAGGCAGTTCCTCATATGAACCCAGAAACCAAGCAAAAATACATGTGTCGCCTAGCGGCAGTTCATCGCTCGCCAGGCAGTTTCTGGGAAATTTCCAAAAATAAGGAAATCAACCCAAATAGTAGGTATTCATGCATAATTATGTCTATATATCATGCAATTTATCCTTAAACATAAAATTAACGAGTAATAGCTCCCCTAACTTGGAATTTCCTTTGCTTAGAGTTTGAATTTTGAGTCTTCCCTTGAGCACCAATGTCCTCCCTTTGATTCCTTCCTAAAACAGCTTTTCTTTTCACATCAGAATCACAATTTTCTCTCTGAAATTTCGCTCCTCACAAGGTCCTCTCTAATGGTAGCCTCAAACCTTCTTTCTCTCCCTTAATTGACTTTTTAATTAGGTATTGAGGGTGATTAATGGTCAAAACGAAAATTATCTCATTAATGGTGGTAATTTCCATTCAAGCACAATTATGAGATGGTTTTCCAGCCCCTCCTTGGCTGCCCATTCAGCTAGGATTTCCTCTGCCCTTTCACATTCAAGCCAAACTAAGTTTAGCAAAAAGAAAGTTTACTTTGGTTCTACCAAGGTTTGAACTCATAATCATGCAAATGTCAAATCAATGCACAACCATTCAACCAATTCATGTTTTGTGATAATTCTTATAATTCTAAGGTTTTATTATCTCTCAACATGATCATGCACATAATTAAAATAATAACAATTAAATAACACATAAATGACATACATAGTACTCAAACCTAAGTCCTCTCACACAATCAAGTACTCTCAACCATTTGAGCTAGTACTTTTCCACATGATAACAATCTCCATTAAATGTCATAAAGGCTCCCCTACCCGTATTTATTAAATAATTATTTATTTAATTATTTAAATTTCACGGGTTTTACACCTCCCTTCTCCATCGAATGTTTTTATGCATTGATTACATCCTTCACGACATACTTCAAGATGAGTCGTCAGCATGATGTTACCTCGCTTTCGCTGCTTAGCAGAAGGCAAGAAGAAAAGGAATCCTTGAGGGCCTATATCGACCGATTTGGAACTTCCACCCTCAAGGTTAAGGATCTAAACTCCAATAGTATTCTACATTACATGATTAACGACTTGTAGGTATGGTCATTTTTTGATGAAGTATGCATGAATCCTTACGCCAACATGAATGAGTTGAGACAACAGGCCACCAAGTTCATGAGGGTGGAAGACATGAGGAAATATAAAGGTCACACCAAAGTTAGCATCACCGCAATAGAAAAATAGAAGTCGATAAAGAACCACTACAATAGAACTCATAGAAACACGGGGCGAGGCGCTACACGACCACGAGAACGGAAATTGATCCGATATACCAACAATGCACCTCTTAATTCCCTCAGGTCGTGTGTTTTGGAGGAAGCTCTACAAGCCGACCTCATCTTGATCCCAAGGAAATTCCAAAGTCCACTAGACACTGATATGAATAAGTATTACCAATATCATCACAACAACAACCATACCACTGACGAGTGTTCAACTGTTAAAGACAAGGTGGAATAGTTGATCAAAGCATGACACCTTAGACGCTTTGTCAAAAGAGAAGGTGAAGGATCATCGAGGCAAGACCAGGCCAAGTATCGAAGAGATGACAATAAAAGGAAAGATAGGCGACAAGACTGCCGAAATGATAGGAGAAAAGATAAAAGAACAAAAAATCCACAATGCGATGAAGATATACAACATGGTCGCCAAGATGAAAGAAACCCTTTGGTGGGGTCGTCAATACCATATCTAGAGGATTTATCGGAGGAGGGTCCTCATCCTTGGTAAGAAAAAAACACTTATATGCCATGTAGTTAGTGCATGCAATATCCTGTGATTACACTAAGAGGCTGCCCTCCATCACGTTCATGGACTTAGACTTCCAAGGGGTTGATCTTGAGTAAGATGACCCCATGGTCATCACGACAGAGTTGGAGAACTTTGCAATTAAGAAGATTCTAGGCAGTTCAATGGACATATTGTACTAGAAGACATACAAAAAACTCCATCTACCAAAGGATGCAATGATCCGTTAAGATGAACCAATGTACGACTTCTAAGGAGAGAGGGTGGCAATTAGGGGACACGTTCACCTGCACACCACGTTTCAGGAAACAGGAATGACCAAGACCATCCCCATTTGCTACCTAGTCATTGATGCTCACACCTCTTATAATCTACTACTTGGAAGGCGCTCATTGAACCTGCTTGGACCCGTGGTCTCCACACTACATCTCACCATGGATTTTTCCTTTGCAACTGGAGATTTTAGAACAATGCATGGAGACCAAAATAGTGCCCAAGAATTCTACATAGTCAGTCTAAAGCTACCACTTCCCTCCCTAACAACCAATAACATCGAAAGAACCCAATTCAATGACACAACAATGCACGAATGGAGCCGATAGGAGAGACAAAGGGTTTCCTACTATCATAAGAGGGCAAAAGTTTGAAAATAGGGGCCACCATTGACGAAGAGGGTGAGAAAGCCATTGGTGAAACCCTGGTGGACAATGTTGACCTGTTCGCTTGGCCAACAACCGATATCTAGTGTCACAGAAGAGAAGGAAGCTAGATGAAGAAAGAAGGCAGGCCACCAAGGTCGAGGCTGATAAATTGTTAAAAGCAGGCAAAGTACACAACCTGTCTTGCCAACATGGTATTAGTCAAGAAGGCAAAAAGAAAGTGGCGCATGTGTGTGATTGAGGACTATCTCTAGATTCCATACAAGAAGAACTTGAAGATGAACCTTTACAATTCAAAGGACCTATGACAAAGGCAAGGAGCAAGAGATTGGAAAATCAAATCTATTCAAGGATCCTTATGCTCCAAGAACCTACAATTGAAAATCAAAGGATATGAAGATCATGGCTTGGATCACATTTGAAGGATAGTTATTAGGAAATTAGTTTATATTTTTGGACTTTGGATATCTTCTAGAAATTAGTTATGTTTCTATGTTTTTGGGCTTTGGACTTCCTTTTATAAATTAATTTATGTTTTTATGTTTTGGGCTCGAGCCTTCTTGTGAGGTTTCCAGGTTTTCTTAAACTTATGTGCCTTTAAAGAGAGGATTCTCTTTGTTCTTGGCTTAGGCCTCCGATTTTTATAAAAAATAAATATCTTTGTTGCGAATATTCATTTGCCTTATCAATCTACTAGATTGTGGCGTCCTCCATTCTTGTCTTACGTCGCGTTCTTCTCTGATCTATTTTTGTCATTCCTCTGGAGGATTCAAATTTAGAATCGATCATACTCTTTCCTAGATAGAATCATATCATATGGTATCTAGAGCAAGGTTTTGGTTTGAATTTCTTCTTCTATCTTATTTTTGTGTTATATGAAAAAAAAAAACTAAAATTTTTGAATGTCTGTGTATTTTGTGCTTTGTTTTGAAATTTTGTTTGTTTCATTATTCTTAGAATTTTGTAAGGAGTAAAACCTATAACTTTTTTTTTTCAATTTGGTTGAATTTTTAATTTGTCGTATTTTTTTGTTCTCCGTTTAAATTGTGTATTTCTACATTTGATTCATGGAAATTATTTGTTTTTATGCTTGGGGATTTACAAGTGGACTTACATTGATTTACATGAGTCTAGGGGTTTGAAGGATAATTTGTTTAGTTTGTTTGTGTGTTGAACTGCATAAAAAGAAATTGTGGATCAAAGACAAAAGAAAACAAATATATATTGAAAAAAACCAAGTGGGGATAAAAGAAAAAGGAGTTCAACACAAATTTTTGTTGCAATTTTATTTGTGGTTTATTGATATTTTAGTTGCAACCAATCTTTCTCTTAGAGTCTCCGTGTTGTCTCCTTTAACTTTCTTTGGCAATCTTATTATTTTCTTAATTTCTTATTTTTTCTTTTTCAAATTCCTTGAAGTTTTGTTTATTGTTTTGTATTTTCTTTGACCTCTTGAGTCAAGATTTAGATCTTGCAACGTTCTTCTTCTTCCTCTCCCTCTTTCATTTTTTTTTCGTCTTCTTCTTCTTCACCGTTGCTATCGTCGTCGTTGTTACCATCGGCATCGGCATCGTCGTCGCCTTCGTCGTTGTCGTTACCATCGGCATCGTCGTTGCCTTCTTCTTCTTATCCATAGATTTATCCGTCGATAAATTCGTCAGTAAAAAAAATTAAATTACCAACAAATTTTTTCATCGATAATTAAAATTCAAGGTGGCTATGCATTATTGGAGAAAAAACATATTCGTTAGTAAAATTTCGTCGGTAATTCCATTATTTTTTGTAGTGTTAATGATACATCGCGCATACTCTTTCAAGGTGGCTATGCATTATTGGAGAAAAAAATTGAAAATTATCGTGCACATTCTTTGTGACTTGAGTCCCATGAGCTAGTAATTGCAATTCCTAGATACGAGATGTGGAAGATTGCTCAGACTAAATCCGATACGGGAATTATGGTGCAACGGTTCATGGAACAACTTCAAAAACAAAAACAAATACAAAGAACACTTGAAGAAAAGCTTCAGTCCATGCACCAGAAAAATATGGAATTAGCCACTCAAGCTCTAACAAGACAGCGTCTGAGCACGAAAGGCTCATGCTTTGGTGTAGATCATATTGACTATACAGCTCAGTATTAGCTATTTGTTGATTAAAATCCCCCCACGTAGTGACCATAAGATGACAACTTCAGGGCGATGGGACTATCCATAGTGTTACTCTATTACCCCCAATACGCACGTGTGATGATTGATGAAGTTCGAGATCACATGCTCAAGTGCCTGTGCCAACTTCAGAAATCCAATTTGTTGGGGAGGCTTTACGCACATTTATAGCTTGGCCTAAAGCATTGACCATGCCATACTTTAGCCCACCAGATTTATTATGGCATCATATTCTTAGTAGTTCAATCTTACGATTTATAAAGTTTTTGATGTCATACCTTTCTAAATCTTTATTTCAGTCATCCCGTCCTAAAAAACAATCGGTCCGACGTTCACGTGTTATACGTGAAGATGATGACATGGTAGAAGAAAAAGATGATCATCTGGGAAAGCTGCTTTTGAAATTACACATGTTAAAAAGGGGACCAGAAAGAGCTAGAGTGGGAGTTAAGAGTATTTGGCCTCCATTGCCATGTCCCATTGTACATTAACCTAAATTATGCACTAGAGAGCATTGCAGGAGACAAGATGTTAAATATTTCAATCATACAATTATGGTGCATGTAAGATTTTTTATTGTATTCCATATTTAAAACTTGGAATTGGTACCTTTTAATCTATACCTAATTGTCTTCTTATAGGTACACAAACAAAGTCATTGTGGACCAAGGTTGATCTTCCGTTTATGGATTCATTGAACCTCAGACCATTCAACCTTCTGGAAACTCATATGACCACATCAAACTTCATTTCCAAACATGGATGGCTAAGTCAAATAGAGATATCTATTTTGCGTCGTACATTGATGGGTAGGTGTTTTAGCTTGTAATATTTTATGAAGTATTATTAATTATTCGACTAAGTACTTGTGATTGATGGTAGGTTCCATTGGCAACTATTGGTCATCATTCCAAGACAATGCATGATTGTATGGTTTTGTTCATGTTATTGGAAGATTAAACCTACTTTGAAAAACATGTTACAAGAGTAAGTGTTACTCTTTTTCATATCATCTACTTTGTTATATTAAAACTAACCTATGTATCTATTTAGTTATATTAAAAGTAACCTATGTTTTATGTTTCCAAAATTTCATTAGAATTGTGGATAAGCCTAAAGGCCAACAACTTAAAGTATTATATCCAAAGGTTGAAACTCATTCATTTTCAAGTTATTAATTTCCACATGTCAACTTATGACTTTGATATGTGATTCTTTTATTTGTCATGTTTAGTATAACAAGCAAGAAGATTCATGGGAATGTGGCTATTATGTCATGTCTTGGATAAGAACAATTATTCGAGCTACAACTAAAGATAATTGGATAGAGGTAATAATATATATATATATATATATATATATATATATATATATATTTCACATATTATATATCATATAAAACTTTAAACAATGATATTCATCATAATGAAGTTGTATTTTTTTTCAGCGATTTAAGAATTCATCACCTCTACCAGATGACATTATCTAGACACTAAGACAGGAGTGGACAGCATATCTATTGGAAAGATGGAGTTGATACCACTAGGATTAGAACTTTTTTCAAAAACTTTGTTGGACAACAATTTTCTGATGAAACTTTTAGTTGTGTTAATTGTATTAGTTTAGAATACTTTAGTGTTATTAGATATAACTATAAGACCATAAATGTGCTAGAAATATTTAGAAATTGTTCTGGATTTTTTTTGGTTTTCAGGTGTGGGAATAGTGTAAATTAAACAAAACTTTTAGAGAAAAATAGCATTGTTTGACATTTGGTGGTACCTTGACACACGTTAAAGGACGACGACTAAAGTAAACCCTGGCATCCTTTGACATTTGGTCAGGCACCACCAGACATCAAACAATGTTGTTTTTTAGATGCATTTAGCGCGAAAATTGGTGTCAGAACACTCTAACCTCGACATTAGATGACATCAAACTCCTCTGGCCCTAACATTAGAAAATTTGAAAATTCTTTAAAACGTGATTCGAGAAAGCATCACATCATGGCTCTTTCAGTTTCTATAACTTAAAGATATTTTTCTGCAATGAAAATAATCAAGAACAGGTTATGATATAAGATGGAAGCTAAATTTTTAACAAGTTGCATGATAATCTATATTGAAAAAAATATTGCAACCAATTTTAGTTCTGATTCAATTATTGAAGATTGTAAGGCATTGAAGGAGTGTAAAGCAATACTCTGACTAAAGATAATTTTTTCTTTTTTTAATATATTATTTATGATAAATTTTATGTTTCACTTTCATATATATATATATATTATTGCCATATTTTTTTAAGATTCTACTTTCATGTGTTTTCATGTGTTTAAGAAAATGAATATTTTTAATTAAAAATAATAATTTATAAATAAAAATATAACTTGTCCCTTAAATTTTCAAGTTTCGCCAATATATATATATATATATATATATATATATATATATATATATATATATATATATATTATATCTTCAAATAGTTTCGAAAATATTCAGTAGATATATAAAATATGAATATGAACTGATGATTCTATACTTTTTTATCAAAATCCAATAATATTTTTTAATAAAAAAACATATATTATTAAAAATAAAGTCTATTCACTACATCTAGTTTAAATTACGTAAAGAACTAATATTTAAAATATTTAACACATAAAAAAATTTGTTTTAAAAAATATATATTATTTTCTCAATTATACATCTTTAAATAGCATTTATAATTATTATCGTTCATCTTACTTTTTAATATTTACAAATCTAAATAAAATTATAATTTTTATTTTTATTAATATTAAAAAAAAAAGTCCGTGCACCAGTCAAGAGAACATGACATGTATTTTTTTTTTTTTAAATTTGATGAAGTATAAGAATTTAACCAAAACATGCAAACCATTAGTCAGATTTCATTTATGTTGATTATTATACTTTGGCTTGCACGCTTCGAGAGAATATGTTGCACATATTCGAATATCGTATGATATTTTCTTTGATACCATCTTTGCTGATGTTTGTTCTTTAAACCATAATGTGCATAGTTTGTTTCTTACCATACATTAATAGTCTTATTAGCATTGTTCTCACTTGGGTGTGTCCCTTTCTCTATAAATGTCTTCTCTTTCAGAAACGTTTTTTCAGTTCAATTTACACAGGAAACGACACAAACCTGAGGCAAAGTAAAACGGCACAAGGTATACAAACAACATATTCTTCCCCTTTAAAAATATTTTTAATTATAAAATTGCATTGAAAATGAAATGAATACATCTTTTTTGTTGATCTTGTGTATTAATTTATCCTATTACGTAAAAGGAATTGTTAAAGAGAGTGCATAAGGTTTGAGATCAATAAATCGTAAATAAAAATCATATTCGAAACTAATTTCAGTAAACCAAAAAATTTCAAAAAATTTCTTATTTATTTCAAACTTATAGATTTTCAATTTAAAAGATATTATCCTCATTTAACTACATATGTGACATCTCATTTAATAGATGAACTTAATTAAATGAAATATCACATATAATATAATATAAAGAGCAACACCATGAAGTATATATGTGTCAACCATTACAGTTATCCATGAATATAATGGAAGAAAAAACTAGACACACCATGATGCCATGAACAGAATAAAAGTGGTTCAATAGTTGTCCAAAAGAGCTTGTTCATAGAGCACAAGATTACAATATGACAAAGGTCCTTCAAAACATGAGTCGAACATCAATTTATCTAGATACAATATAACCAAGCATGTGATAGCAAACAACAAGACTCTAAGACTCAATTTATATGGATACATATAATCAGTCAGATTCACCGGATGCTTGCACTTGTGGTGGCCTCTACTGCTCTGTAGTGCCATTTCCAATGGGTTTCACCCTACCACGCACAAGGTTAGCCTTTAAACATCTAAGTCCATTTTCATGCCAAAGACTAGCTCCTCCTGCTACTCTCACCACTTGAGTTAGTCCGATCTACGTGAAACTAACTTACTCTTTAGAGTGTTAGGATGCAATCCTTACTTAAATCTTTACCTAATTATATACACTATGGCTGTAAGACCCGTGGAATTTAATTAATTAATAAATACGGGAGGAAGGGCATTTATGACATTAAATTATGGTTGGTATGATGTGGAAAAGTATTAACTCAAGTGGTTACGAGTACTTAATTTGTGAAAGGACTTGGGTTTAAGTCCTATGTATGCCAATTTTATGTTATTGTTTGTTATTATTTTAAATATATGTTAATCATGCGGTGGATAAATATGATACTTGAATTATGTTTGTTTGCATGAAATATGAATTGGTTGAATGGTCTGGCTTTGAGTTTGGCATTGCATGGTTGTGGGTTCAAACCTTGATAAACCCAAAGTAGACTTTCTTTTTGCCAAAAATTCTTTTAGCATGAAGGTGGAAGGACATAGAAACCCTAGATGGTAAAGGGGCAGCCATGGGTAGTTGAAAACAGACCATAAAGGCTAAATAAATGGTAATTAACATTACCATTATGCAAATTTTCGTTTTGTGCAATTAAACTCCACTAAAGTCAAGTTTAAAAGGGTAAATTGTGGTCAGAGTGAGGGTTTTGGCAAGCTGAAATTGAAATCCGAATTAGAGCACGAAAATCATAGAGATTGGTGAGGTTTGAGTGAGGTTCTGCAGTCAAAGTGAGAGGACACCAAAAGGGAGAACGTTGGTGATCATTGGGGTCCCTCAAGCAATCCAATTATAAGCAAAAGGATCTAGGGTAGGGGAGCTGGACTCCGTTTTTGTTTTTCATTTTAATAATTCCATGAATAGTATGATAGCATGAATGCATGATCGCTGTTGTATCTATGAATTTCTGATTTCTGGAAATTTTCCAAAAACCGCCTGGCGGGCTATACATAGCCGTCAGGCGGCTCATACAAATTCGTGTGTTTTCTGGGTTCCTAGAGGAATCGCCTGGCGGTGAAGCCCTGTACCGCCAGGCGATGCAAGCTTGTAACCATTTTCTGGGTTCCTCTGATGAACTGCCTGGCGGTGTTCAATATCCGCCAGGCGACGTGAGCCATGCTGGCCCGATTTTGTAATTTTGTGCGTTCTGGGATGGTTTTTGATCGGGGGAACACTAAGGGGTATTGGTTAAGGAATGATACAACATGTAATTTGGTGATTTTTGGCGTAATTGATGGTGAAATTCAATAGAACAGTGAAAATGCGCTCTTAGGGATTTTTGCTAATTATTCTAAAACCAGTTCTGTTGATATTAGCTAAGGGATTTTTGGTGTCTCTAGAGTATGTTATTGAGGGGAAACGGCAAAGTGGAATCAGAGAGTATACAAAAAGGGTAGAAGTCTCATCGCTGGTGCGGAAAGTCTGGGAAACTGCCCAGATAATTATACATCGCCTAGCAGCACGAGACCTGCCGCTAGGCGCCACCTCAGTAGCATAGGTCCTGCGTCGTTGTAATAAGACAGTGTGAATTCTGGGAGATTCGTGATTTAGGTAGGAAAGGAAATGTGAACTTTAGCCATTGCAGATGTTTGGGTCACTAACATTACTAAGTGAGCTTGGATGAAAAGGGCGAAAAGGAAAAGGTTGAAACATTGAATGAATAGAGCTGGCGTAGGGCTGAAATAGAGTAATCTTAAGTAAAGGGGTTATAATGTCAATGTCAACTATAGGCCAGGAGATTTATAGGCGTATAGTGAATTTGAAGGAAATGAAATTGGTAATATAGTGGACATGTTAGGAAATGAAAGGGGGTCTATTGATGTTAGAATCATAGCAGAGCATATGAATGTAGTGGTTTGGCAAGGATGCGAACTCCTAAGGATTGTGGAACCAAATTAGTAAATTAGAGTAGAGGGAAACATAGGTAAGCAAATGATCGGGTGACCTAGACCAAATCCATATGAGTGTGAGTTGTATGGAAGCGAACTAATTGGATCAGAGTGGAACAATGGAGTAGAATGCAGACCAAAATTTGTTACTGAAATTTCGTTATAAGTGCTGAAAGTTGAATTTTGTGAGAGTACTGGTATAGCGCCTGGCGGATGGGTTGGAACCGCCAGGCGATAGCAAGAAAACAGTGGGGTTCTGGTGTAGGTGGCGCCTAGCGGAGGGAAAGGTCCGCCAGACGATAGCGACAGAAATAGTAACCTCTGGAGTAGCGTTCGCCTGGCGGTGTGGACGGTCCCGCTAGGCGGTGGTGGTAGACTTTGTGATTTTTTAGGCGCTTGGCACCTGGCAGAACGTGTCCCCCGCTAGGTGGTCTGGAAGCTGATAGTGCCTAGCAGTACGTGTCCCCCGCTAGGCGATTTGACGACTGTAAGTCCTAGTGGTTGGACTATTTATACGTGATCTACAAGGCTTTTATTGATACTTTAAAGGTGGGATTGCTAGTGTTCCTTGAGTTGTGGCTCGAAACTTATCCCTTGAGTTGTGGCTCGGGATAAGGGTTAAGCACGTGGTATTCCTTGAGTTGTGGCTCGGAATAGCATCTCTTGAGTTGTGGCTCGGGATGGCGGATGAACACGAGGAACCCTTGAGTTGTGGCTCGGGTTGGCGAGTGTTCCCGGTGTGAATGTGCTGGTTGTGGCCAGTACGGATGGGTCTAGATAGATTGCCCTCCTTAGTCGTTGACTGACGAGTTTGATAGTCTTGGGACGATACAAGTTATACTCATATTTGGGAACTCCACCTGGCGTTGCGATGTATGATCTGTAGCAATGGTTTCCCGCACGTGCTCTATCGGGTGTGGTTGATAGGTATGGCAGCAAGTCATCTTGAAGTATTTACTAGAAGATGTAGAACATGAATAATATGGTTGTAGCCATGTGTTACGAATTCAAAGATGGAATAATCTGGGATATTTGTGCTATTCATAGTGATGTGTTGTATATGTATATATCTGTGAATTAATATATGCTTTATCTATTAAGCTCACCCTATCTGCTTGTGTTTGGCGATAATCGTATATGCGGTATACGTGAGTAGATGATGTTAATGCAGGTGGTTCTGGTGAAGCTTAGACTCAGAGCGAGGGATGACCTGGGATTTTTATATCTATGTTTTTATTATTTTGGTTTTGAGATAATTATGTAACCTTTTGGGATACATTTGAATATTATTTCAGCTTTACAAATTATGGACTCCTGTTTTCATTACACGTTAATAAAAGTTTTTAAATATTTCCCGCGTTTTAGGAAAATGAGGTATTATTAAATGCAGTGTTTTAATTTATTTCTTTATTTTATTAAAAAATCAGTAATATCCTGATGGGATGTTACAATGGCACCACCATGAAATCTTACCAAGAGATTCATGGAATTACGTCCATCTCATACGGCACCACCATGAGATCTCACCAAGAGATTCATGGAATTATGTCCATCACATCCAACACCACCATAAAATCTCACCAAGAGTTTCATGGAATTATGACAATCTCATACCATAGCCATGTTTCACCAACCAACCATAGATTTATCAAGCATAACAATCTCATGCCAATATCCAACCAATCAACCAATCATGATTCATGCACTTATTCATACCAAGCTTATCAATTCCAGTCCCATTATATCATATAGAACATACAAGGCATCATACTTAATTTTTTAGAGCAACAAATCATCCAATCATTTGAAACATACATGTATCCAATCAACTCTGTCAATCTCGCTCAAGCTAAGGAGCTCTCGCTTAGGCAAGAGGAACCCCTCGCTCAAGCTACCAGCTCTCGCCTGGGCGAGACTACAAACAGAGGGCACGTCGAGGTCTCGCTCAAGCTAGCCCATCTCGCTCAAGCAAGAGGCCTTCGCTTAGGCGAGCCCTCAAAACAGAGAGGTGGTGAGTTGCTGCTCTCGCTCAGGCGAGAGCTCCTCGCTTAAGCGAGAGCTTTTCGTTTTGAGCGACCATGCAGCTCGCCTGGGCGACTTCATCAAAACTCGCCTACTCTCACGCGTGCAACCACCAGATTCAAACCAGAAACACACATCATACATTATTCACACCATCACAGCACCATACAATCATTTAAGAACACGAAACAGTCTAACAATAGGCAAAATAAACATAAAGGCATGAAACCCTATCTTCCCTCACCTGGAGTGGAGCTAAAAACGTAAGCACAGTGGTCCTAGAAGAAGAGAGGGGTACTGTAACTCCAACTAGTGCAAGGAAACTGGAAAAACAGACGCATAGAAGCTAGCATAAGGTTTCAACATCAACCCGAGGTAGAACCCAGACACTGGAATGCAAAGAAAGGGGTAAAGTTCAAGTTCGACTTACCCAGAGAAGACGTTAGAGTGAAACAGTGGGTGCTCTGATTGTACCTTAGTAGAGCTCACGTATGCAGTTCTAAGAGGGAAGAAGGAGCTGGTTCATTTCTAGAAAATAAGACACCAAAAGTGAATTAGGGCTAGAATGAAAGGTCCCCTTGCCTTTGTACAAGGGATGGTAAGGGTTTTTGGGCACCCTATGGGCTTGTCTTAGGCCCAACAGACAATGTTAGGACCTTATATCATAATATAGAAAAAGTGGGCCTTACATTCTCCCCAACAACAAAAATTTCCGACCTTGAAAATTAAGACTTACCAAAAAATCAATGTGGATGTGACTTCCTCATATCCTCCTCTAGCTCCAAAGTAGAGTCATCAGTCCTTTAGTCCCAGATGACCTTGACAAGACTGACGGGTATTCTCCGGTGTTCCTTAACTCGACGATCCTCCAAAGCAACTGGTTGCACTTCCATTGTGAGGTCCTCCCTGATCTGTACATCCTTGGCTTCCAACAGATGAGATGGGTCAAATACATACTTCCTCAATTGTGAGACATAGAATATTGGGTGGAGATTGGCCAACTGAGGAGGTAAGGCAATCTCATAAGCCACAGCTCCGATCCTCCTCGAGATTTGATAAAGGCCAATAAACTTAGGAGAAAGCTTCCTTGAGCTAATAGCCCTTCCCACTCTACTAGTTCGGGTCACCCTTAAGAACACATGATCTCCAGTCGTGAATTCCAAGGGTCTCCTCCTTCGGTTGCATAGGCCTTCTGCCTACTCTGAGATGCTTGTAACCTATCCCTCACCATCTTCACCTTCTTTCTAAATTGTTCAAACAATTCTGGCTCAACTAGCACTGCTTGGGATCCTACACTTCTTGCCATAAAGAGCTTCATACGGCGCCATGTCGATGCTCGCATGAAAACTATTGTTGTATAAGAACTCTATCAAAGGCAAAACTTCATCCCAAGCACCCAAATGATCCAGCACGCATGTCCTCAATAGATCCTCAATTGACTGAATCGTTCTCTCCAATAGGCCATCAATACAGGGGTGATAGGCTGAACTCATGGTTAACTTACTACCCAAAGCACTCTGTAATGTCTGTCATACAGGAAGTGAACCGCGAATCCTTATTTGAAATTATGCTCGATGGTACCCCATGTAATCTCACTATTTCCTTGATGTACAACTAAGCCAACTTGGCCATAGACATTCTCATGTTCATTACCAAGAAATGAGAACTCTTGGTCAATCGGTCCACCACAACCTAGATCGTATCGTGACCTCTCAAGGTTCATGGCAAATGGGTCACAAAATCCATAGCTATACTATCCCATTTCCACACTGGTATGTCCAAAGGTTGTAGAGTTCCACCAGGCCTCTGATGCTCTACCTTCGCCTTCTGACAAGTCAAACAGGCGCATACAAATAGAGCCACATCCTTCTTCATGCCCTGCCACCAAAAGGTCTCCATGAGATCTTGGTACATCTTAGTCATGCCAGGATTCAAGCTAAGACGACTCTTGTGTCCTTCCTCAAGGATCAACCTCTTCACCTCAGCATCTTCAAGTGCACACAGCCTACCACTGAATCTTAGTACACCGTCACTACCCAAGGCAAACTCATTTGCTTCATCTGATCCAAACAACTCTCTCACTCCTTTTAAACTAGCATCCACCAATTGCTTTTCCTTAACTAAGTTCAGAAAGTCACTAGATATAATGAATAATTTTTGTAACTTAATTTTTAATTTTTTATAATTATAAAGGGAAAACAAATGTTAGTTTTAGGGTGGCAAAACGAGCTGAGCCCAACGGGCCAGCCCACCAGCCCGTGTTAAAAGGGACAGGTTGGGTTGAAGATTTCAATTTGTCAACCCGTTCTGGCTCGTTCCGTCAACTTGACGGACCAAAGTACGGGCCAACCCGTCCTAGCCCATTGGCCTGTTTTAAAAAAATAAATAAATAAATAAAAGTAATTAAAAAGATTATTTTTTTATATTATATTTTTTAAATATGTAAATATATAATAGTATTGTAATTTATATCATTAACACCTACAAATTAAGTTTCAATTATTAGTTATAATTGAATAACTTAATATGTAAATTTAATAATTATTTTAATTTATCTAATTAAAAACATTAACTAATCAATAAAAAGTCTAAAACATATTTTATTTGATTAAATATCTCTTTAATAATAATTTATATGTATGTATAAAAAAAATGTAAAAATAAAAAAGATTGAAAACTAATTAAAAAAAAAGTGGACGAGCCAGCCCGGCCTGACTCGTCTTTTACGGGCCACAGATGGGACAGACCAAAACCAAAACAGAACAAATTGACCAGTTTTGCCACCCCTAGTTAGTTTGATCGATTTAATGAAATTAACTAAATATAATAATAAAGTAGCTCTTATCTCGAGACTATAGTTAATAATGTTATCATGATGTAAATATGTTTTGTATGAGGAAAAACAAAATAAAGATAAAAGTAGGTTAGTCCTATGTTTATCAATTATTGCAATCGCGAGAAGTAAAATATAAAAGGAAAATGATATTTTAATCCACTTTTTTTGACCCACTTTTAATCCATCACTCTCATCACCCTTAGATCATCTATTTTAATTTTTGTAGTGATGTGATGTGATGATCTAAGGATGATAAAAATGGTAGATTAAAAGTGAGTCAAAAAAAGTGGGTTAAAGTATTATTATCCAATATAAAATAGTTAATCGAAATCATAGTCTTAAAGTTACTAAAGTTGACACAATTTTCGATATTTTTCTAGAATATCAATAAATACGATTAAATTATTATTATCATAAATGATATACAATGGAACAAATAAAAGATAGAAAACATTCAAAGAATTATTGTGATTCATTTTAGAAATATTAGCATACAGACAGACGATGTTGCACATGTTATACGCATTTTTAAGTATACGTGATATTATATTAGTAAGTGATGATAATGTAATATTATTAAATTAATATATAAAATAAAATTATATTTATTAAAAATAAAGTGAAATATATCAGAAAAAATGAAATAATAGCGATTGATAAACAAAGAAAAAAATTAATAATAACGATCAATTCTTAAAAATTTAATAAATAATTATATTTTAAAGGGTAAAATTGATATTTTGAAATGTAAACACAAAAGAGGAAATATATTGTTATAGATAATCCAAGAGGGCATTGAATAAGTGAGATTGAGGTTCGAAGATAAACCCATGAAAATTGATTACGATCCCTCTCAGCCTGAATTGTGCTCAAGGTCTATTTGGAGTAATGGTAAAAACGTCTCATTGTTCATAGGTTTCATCCATAGTCTCTGGGAATTAGTGCAAATCCTTGTGACCTTAAATGTTGCACATTTCTCCATTAGGAAAACTAGAACAAACCATATGTTATAGTGTACACGTGATCCTCTTATCAACATATTCCCTTTATTCTATTCATGTCATGTTCAATAGGTGGTTCTTAAACAAGTATTTGATTCCATGGTATTTATTAGCCATCTCTTTCTATCACTTGCTCAAAGTAAAGAACAAACTATGCAAAACTCAATTGGGCTTGTTTGATCTTAATTGCATGCATGAATCCTCTAAGATTTAGTTTTCCATTTGTAAAAAACAGAAAGACAAAATAAAGAATATGAAAAGGTAATATAAAAATAAGAAAAAAGTAGAAAAATTAAAACTAAAATTTTGCAAATGATTTTTGTTTTTTAGTTTCAAGCACATGGAGGCCTTATCTAGCCTCTGAAAAATGAAGCAAATGTGGGGCTAAAAATATACTCTAATTATGTCCATAAGCTCCGATTACAAAATTTTAAGCTAACACGCAATAGTTAAATTCCATTATAAAATTTTAACAAATCTACCTCAACTTCTAAAATTCATAGAAAATAACAAAGAACTCCAAATTTAGCAAACTATTAGTCTATTTTATAGTCTTGGAAATATAGAATACAACACAACTTAAATCAGTCAAGTAATAACTATAGAAAAAGTTTTAGCCAAAATAGGAAGCAAAGTTCAGATAACCAAAAATACAAACTTAAAGCAAATATGTACAATGAACCCAATTTATTTCTATTGAATTAAAATATCTTAAGAATTGAAAATAAAGCATAGGAAAAGTCCAATCACTATACAATAAAACTATAAGTATGTGTAAAACAAAAGTATCAACAACGTTGTAGCGACAAATTTCTTTTTAATTTTAATGGGGGACAAGGTCATACTCAAACCTCTATGTCTTAATGAGCTGAATGAGAAACAAGTAAAAATGAAACTAAAAATAAATATATAAAAGCATGTGCAAAAGAAAAAAGAAAGTTTTTTTCTTTTTAAAAATCACATCATCAAAAAAGATTTTTTTATTAATTAAATCATCTTGTGAAAATAGTAATCAAATATCTCTTACTTTTTTATGTTTAAAGAAACAACGATGCAAGAAAGAGGAGGTTGAGTTTCTAAGCAAAAGACTAAAAATACCTCATGATATTCTATATCTTTCAAATTATTGATTCTTGTAACTATACGAGCTACAAGAGATAATGAAGAATAACAAATATATTAAACTTAGTTTTTTGTGATTTTTTTATATAAGGACTATTTATGATAAGGGTTCATTTTACCTTTAGCATATAAGGTGTTTGTGTTTACGTGATTAAGAAAGTTCAAGGAAGATTCCCACTAGACATGAAGGTAATTCCTTAAGATATCTAAGTGTGTATGTTCTCTTCACAAGAACTCAAGAGAGGAGAAGAGGATTCAATTAAAAAAAATAAAAAGAGGACAAAGGGATAACAATAAAGGGTGTGAATATAGAATCATAAACTAGAAGAAAATAAAGAAGTAAAAGATGAAGAGAAGAGGAAGGGATTGGGAAAAGGAAAGGTGGCATGCCACTTGAGGGAAGCACCAACCCAAAATGAGTGCTAGTTGTTGCCATCTAAACCTCATACGGCTAAACACAATGTGTATAATTCTAAAAATTATAGATCTTTTATAGGTGTTGGAGAGATTTGTTGATGGCCCAATTAAGGGTGTAATTTTTCCAACAAGTGCACTAGTTCATTTGTAGCACAACAAGGTTGTATTCACAGATATTAGGTTTGATAACAACAATAATCTATAATCTATTCAAGTTTGTAATGAAACAGTGGTGATAAAGGTTTGACAGTTTTGAAAATAAGTTTGAATAATAATAAAGATAAGTGATTCTAATAAAGAAGTTAAGATTAAACTTGGCTTCTTTCACTCAATTGCATTACCCTTTATCCTTTACAAGTTATGTTCTTTACTGTAGTGTTACTGGAAGTAATCTTTAATGTAATTCTAACCTCATGTTTGAAGTATTAGAACCTAAGATTATCAAACCCAAATAAAGTCAACCCTCCTTATTCTAGAAAATATATCAGCTTAAGAGATAACAACACCCTGTCCTTGGAGAGCAAGAAGCCACACACCATTGTCTACAACGTCAAAGGATGACCTCTCTTGCCATTTTGGTCCACCTAAGGTGATAGGCCATGAGTCCAATGCTCCTTTCCTAAAAAAAACATGAGAAAGGAGGTGTACATGAGCAAACAAGGTCTTCAGCTATGAGACCCAAAGCTTCTCTCTTCCTAAAAGGATCTCAACATGAAAAGGGAATTGTCCAAGAACAACCTTGCAAATAAAGAAATAAAAATGAGTCTAGAATTTATTAAGACATAATGATAAAAGTAAACTAAAAGAAGAAAGGTTCTAGAAATGTTTTTTTTTTTTCATAAGCACTATTCTCCATCTTTTTCTCCATCTTTAATAGAGGTTAGGGAGTCATAATTTAAAAACTTGATTTGCATAATATAAATAATAGTCCTATAAAACTAATAAAATATTTGAGTGTAAACATTTAAAATTTAAATCTTTGAAAATAAAATTTGTTAAAATGAAATATTGGAAAATTTTCTCTCATTTAGATTATGTACTTCATGCTATTTGAAAAAAAAAAAATTGAAGAACGAATGCAAAATAAGCAACTTGATGAAATAAAATATCTCTACATAGATATTTTATTTTACTTAGTAAAAAAGAACAAAAGTTATGGTCTTGATATATAATCTTGACATTTTAATAAGACTTCATTCCTTAATAGGTCTTTTCAAATTTATTGATGAATTCTCCGAGAAAGGGAAAATGATGAGTGCATATACGGGAATAATCTTAAATAAATAAATGATTGTAGAATGGAGTATTATTTTGATTGTGATTTTTAGACATACAAAATTTACTTTCTTCTACTTTTAGACATAAAAAATGTATATGTGAAAATTATGTGTAAATAGTAATTTTGAATTTGGCCTATTAAGTTCAACCATATATGGGATGTGAACATTAAAGGACTAAGAATCAACATTCAAATAGAAGTTATTAAAGGTCAAGGGCCATGAAAAATATCATCCAATGCTAGTTAAAGATGAGCAATGAAAACTCAAGAGAGCATGAAAAGCATGATCCAAATAAGCTCCATCTCTCATAAGCTCATAAGCTCTTCCTCTGTACTTTTTCTTTTAATTCCTTTCGTTTTCACTGAATGCATCTTGTTATATTCTCTTTTTGTTAGCTCATACATGTTCTGTTAATTCTCTCTTCTTTTGAAGAGAGTTTTCACAGTAGAATAATTTTATAGATTAATCTCATATTTAGTACAAACCTCTATGGATTCCTATTTTATCTTTTAATTTGTATTGTTCTTATTCTCTTTTTTGTGATCACATTCTTATATCACTCCTAGATGCAAGTTGTAAACTGATATAATCTTTAGGGATTAAGCTCACATCTAGTAGGAGCATCTTTAAATTTCACATTCTTAGTGTTTTAAATTAAAAAATAAATAAGTTTATTACCTTAAATCAAACTAAATTAAGTTAATTTAAATTATACTCCCATTAACATCCGTATCACTGACTATATTTATAACCAATTTTCATTAGAAAATATGATTGAATAATCAATGTGATCTGCCTTCTCAAAAGAGAAAATCACTTTAGGAGACCTCCTTGATGCCAAAATCACAAGCTAGCATCATCTATTGATGTTGTTGTCACCATATTGCATGTGTATGGGAAACAAAGAAATTGGAATAGGACTTAATCAACGACTCTAATACCATTGATGGAATTTTTCTTTTTCGAGGGGAAATGTACCAATATAAAAGGGACTCACCCTTAAAGGAAAGATTGTTAGAAATTCAAGTGAGTCTAAGTCTCACATTAGATACAAATGAGAAATTTAAGAACTATATAAAAAAGAAGACTCATAAACTCATTGTCTTAAGATTTTGGGTTAAAAATGGTATTAATTCCTTATGTGAGTTGAACTCTTGTCACATTTATATAATCTATCCCTAATGAATTCTCTCCTTAATAGACCTACCGAGAGTTTATAAATAGGAAATTGGTAATTGACCCTAACAATTTATCAATGGGCATGAAGTCAGAATATTGACACTATCTAAGAGGCATCTAGATATTTGTGAACTCTAAAGTGAAAGGATGAAAACGAATAAGGTTGGCTTGCATGGCCTCATCCAATGGAGGTTTAGGTATAGCTCTTTTGAATGGATCGATCTCTATCAAAAGTGTTGAACCTTCTATTTAGATCTTGAAACTCTTCACAATGTTGAGTTCGTAAAAGCTCCAAGTCTTTATCAATTTTTTTCTGCATACTTGTTACTCTCTATTGAAGGTTCTCCTTTTCTTTTTGGAAGAGTATCTCTATGTGAGTCTTAACACTGTTGAAGATATAGGATCCATCTCTTGGTATGATGACATTCATGTTTAAGTCTGACTTTGAGCAATCACCATATGCAACATGGTTGAGGAAGATTATTACCCGGATTTCACGGTGGACTCCAAATATTCTTACCAAATTTGAACGAAGGGCTTCCAAGGGTGAAAGGATTGAGTTTGTGAGGAACATTAGGAGGAGATCCACCAGCAGAAGATTATTTGAAGCTCAAATCAATAAGAATTATAAGATATTGTATGTGATAGTATAGAGAATGATGAAAAGAAATAGAGTGAATACTCCTTTGATGGTATGCTATAATTATGGGTTTCATGGGTCGATGAATAAAGGTTGAAATGATAATCAAATATAAGATATGATTAATTATTAAGTATACGTGAAGATATCATCATTTATCATTTTGGGGATATGCTCTTAATATATCGAAATCCAAATATTTCAGGTCAAGTTGGTGATGAGATGAATTTGTTTATGAAGTGCATGAATTTGAGAAACCCATTAGGAAAAAAAAAAAAAAAACACAGAGGGATTTTAACTTTGAAAATTTTAAATATTATAATTGTTGTCTTAACCTCTATTTGTTGAACATGTGATTCTTAGTTTAACCTATTATAATCATGAAACACGCGGGTAGGGATCAAGATTCCCTACACTTCAAAATAAGGTACAGTTTTAAAAAATTGTTGTCCCTGCCTCCTCATATTACGCAAACCACCTTTGCTATGAACCTTATGATTTCGCAACCTTTGCTGATATCGAATCTGAATTCTTGTGTCTAGTTAATAGCTTCAGGAGTATCCAGCGTGGTCCAGAATTATCACTCATTGTCTTCGATTGCAGAGACCTGAACCACTTTGTTCAAATTTTTCCTTAGCCCACGTGAACACTGTTAATCTGCCTCCACATGTATCACCATCTTTGTCTCTGTTGCTTACCTAATATCATTTGGCTGCATCTATTTCTCCCATGAGCTGTTTTTGGCTTCTATCGATGATGTTCCAACATTATCTTTTATATTAATATTATAATACTCGTTTAAAAATAATAATAAAAACTGGAATATATTAATGTCTTTAAATAGATCAACATGCAAGTTTGCATATAAATGGACAAACATACCAAGAGTCTAGTTCAGTGAGTTGAACAAAATGTATGAGTCTGACACACATGTTAAAATATGAATTGTTATATTCATCATCAGTTAGGAATGCTTGATAAAAAAAAAATTAAAACTAGTAGATGAAATTCTAGGTCCAAGAAATTGAATGCTAACGAGGAGAGTTTCAAATAGGATTGATTCTCCTCCGTTGGATCTTCATCAGCCTCTTCTGGCAGATGCTCTGAACCTATTTCTTTGTTAATAGTATTTAATTATAGTCTTTGTTGTTTGCTTTCAGCTGCACCCAACAACAAAAGAGAAAACCAGACAAGAAAACTCCAATTCCAATTAAAGTTACCAAACCATGGTTTCCTATTATGTTTTTATTAGTTTACAACGGGTATACCTGTCATCAAACTATCACCAATACACTCAAATCATAATCATAATGTAACTGATAACACCACCAACATGGACAAAATAAAATGGTTAAAAAAGAATAAAACAAAAAATAAAAATCACACAAATCTTGTAAAAGGCTTTCTTCCCACCCTTGCGGGCAAAGACAGTGTTGAATCCACACTCACGTTTCCTATAGATTCAAGTGTCTGAAACTTATCTGGCACCCTTTGATCCTTGCTAGAGAACCCTTTAGACCACTTGAAAGACCCTATTCCTTGTGACAATGGGAATGAGAGTCTTCTCTTAGAATCAGTACTTGTTGGAGTTCCACCAAGCCTTTCTCTAGGATTACTACTAGCACGTACTTTGGCCTTGGCAGAGAGGGTTGGAGCCATGTAGTTTGGCACTGAAAATGGGGGGCAGCTTGTGAGACTCTCATCATCCTTCAGTGGCACATCAAAGGGTGAATTGGATCCCACACCCCTTGGTCTCACAAATTTAGAGCCAGAGCCTGAAGAGTTTGCCTGAGGAGTTCTATATGGCGGTGTTCGTACCGGTTTTGAAGATGTGACTATGGTTGATTTTGTGGACTTTGGTGTGGGAGTGTCCATGTTATCAAAAGCAAAATGAGGCTGTTGTGGTCTTTGAGAGCTGGACCCGGGTCTTGGACTGGTTTTTTGCTCTGAGTATGGTCTTGGAGGTGTGAGTTGAAAATTCTTCAGCACTAGTTTTTCTTGTGGAGTTGCTGCTGCTGCTGCAGGTGCTTGTCTTTCCAACCAGTTCCACCACCAAGGAAGTCCACCTGATCTTCCATCTACCACTGGGGTGTGAGTTGATTTTGGAGTTGCTTTCCATAGCTGTTTGACAGAATCAACAAAGTTATAACATACAGAGATTTTGTCATTCCAAAGACAAAGCCGAAGAGTATAAAAAAAGTGCACAAGTCCAAAAACCGAAGGTCTAGATGAGTTGACTTGAGCAGAAGGTCTAGATGAGCCAACCCAGGCCGAAGATCGAGCCGAATCAGACCGATCCAAAGGTTGAGCAAAATATTTTTAAAATAGAATTTGTTTTATCCAAACAAGAAATACTAAATTCAATATATTTCAATTACTAGATCCAAACCAACTATTTAAGAAATGAGCAAACTTCAATGGTAAGTAATTCAAGTACTATATATTTCAATTTTTTGGAATTGTTAAAATTCCTTATCCAAACACAAGGTAAGTGTATTTGGTTCCAAGTCTCGGATATGATTTTAAGAAACTAATAGTTATAACTCTCATCTCAAATGTGATTTCTTACTACCTAAGTTTCCAAACATGCGTGCTATTTTTGAAGAATTAAGCAACTAATGTGATCCCACTCAAAATTGGACAAAGAAAAAATATAGAAGCAATGCACAAAGTGCTTTTTTGTTTGAAGAATTAACACTCCTTTTACTTTCAAGGAAATAAAAATATCAAAGCATAAATGGAAGGTGTAGGTTGTGATTGTGAGTACCTGATGTGAATATGCAAATGCCATTGCTCTTTCTCTTTTGATGATTGCTTCTACCTTCCTCTGCAACCTTGCCTCTACTTCCTCTTTGGTCAGTAAGCTATCATCCCACTCTTCATTACCTGCTTCAGACTACACCCAAAATTCCAAATCATTAAAATCACTTTATTTGATTTACATAAAAATGAAATTGGAAATACATGCAAGCACACATTTTTAAATAAAAGGTATATACTACATTAGAATCCTCCACATATTTTCAAGTTATAGTGATTAAAATCTTACTAAGTCACTGACTTCATAACTTGAGATTGTTTGCTCCTAGGATTAGGAAGTTTGCAACAGCTATAATATGCCACCAAGAACTTTACATTTTTAAAAACTTTACTTGGTTACAAAGGAATTAGGACATAATAGTGTTACCAACCAAATGGCTCAGCTAGTCATTAAATTTGAAGATGTTAGGAGGCCTAACAATAGCTGGTAAAGTACATTGCAAGGATTGGAATAAAATCCCACTTTCACTTGGGAAAGGGTAAAGGAAAAGAGAGCTACCTACTATTGTGTACACAGTGTAAAAGACAAAAAACAAACACACAACTTTGCCATTAAGGCAACCCTACAAAGTGAAGGGCATTTGGCCTTTTAATATTGAAGTGCATAAATTAGCAAAAAGTAGCTGACATCTATAATGGGTTGAGCAAACAGGAGTTCTTGATCTTGATACTCAAGACATAGTTATTTCCTGTTACTCAGCAGTTAGCAGTTGAACTTTTTCTTTATGAACACAAGCTACATTCATTTATCCATGTTCTCAGAACAATTGCATGCTCAAGTTAGAAAGGCTTACAGTGAGTTTGCCCAAGATACTGGCTGCATCCTTATCATTCTTGAACTCAGCTTGATATCGTGCCTGGTTTTCCAACATCTGGATCCTTCGAGACTGAATCTGAGATTGAACTCGCACTAACAGTTGCATGTGTTTCATCGCGTTTACTGTCTGTCTCTTCACATTCTGTCCTCTCACTACTCCTTGGAGCCTCACCAGACCCTTCAGTGCTCTAAAACTCCTCCTTGCCTGCATTGCATTAACGTGTTACAAGGTTCATCTTTCTTTCACAAAGTATTAAATGCTTTGGAGATACACATTATCAAAAGCCTAACTTTTTGTTAAGGTGGAATGCATCAAGAACAACAAGTTATAACAAAACGTTTTCATATTTGATTTGTTACCGGTCTTTCTACTTTAATTCCTAAACATGAACCTAAGGAGACACACATAAAATTCTAGTTATGGCATTCAGAACACATGAAGGCTTACCATATAACCTCTGTAAACAGCCTGGATCTTAGTAGCTGAGGCATTCTGATGCCTCAAAGTTGGTTCTGGTCTGTAGACAACCTCCTTGTGGTGATGAGAATTCCGGAAAGATGCAGCTTTGGGAGAGGTAACTCGCGGGGAAGAAGCCCTGGGAGAAGCAGCCCTTGGAGATGGAGGCCTTGGAGAAGGAGGCCTAGGAGAAGGTGCTCTTGGAGGGACATATGGTGGAGTTTTGGGTCTCTCAGGAGGAGTGACTGGCCTTAACCCCAGTAGTTGTTGCTCCCTTTCAAAGTCCCCAAAGATTTTCTCAATACTACTTGGCTCTCTGAAGAGGGGGATGAATGAATTTGTCTCTCCATGCTTTACTTTTCCTACACTTTTCTTCTTTTCTTTTGTGCCTTTGTTATCCGCATCCTGCTGCATTACACAACATGGTTAGATATATTGCTAACAACACTGCTGCTATAACTGACTTGGAATATATTTTTCCTTCACAATTCAGTGTCACTAACTGCAAAATCATTCACTGTAATTCCAGTCACAAATGGCTAATCTTTTTGTCATCTATGGGGATACCAAAAGAAAACCATATATAGCAACAACCAAGAACAGCATACAAAATTCAATCAAGCATTTCACATATGTTACTTACCTTCCCCTTGGAGTGGTGAGTGAAAACCCTTTTGATTGCAGAAAACCAACTCCCTTTCTTTCCCATGTCAGTAGCATTACTGTCTCTTCCTGTAGCAGAAAATGAAGGCAAAAAGATCACGTCATGTGCATGCTGGTGCTATTATAGATGCAATAAATTTTCAGCTAGCTTCAAATATATAATGAATTCAGAACTTCTAAGATCAAAACCATTCAAGTAGGTGCATGTAACAAAAAGAGAAGAGACATAAGACATAATAAATATGGACTAGCATACAAGATTACAAAGAGATTCATTCATCTATAAACACACATAATTCATTCTGCTGTGACAACACTATCTAAGGCTATATATAGCAATCTATATAGGGGAAGGTAATAGCATCTTTTTTTATTATAACTTTGGTACATACTATGTTTCTCTTTAGAGAGTAAAGCTTACCAGAAGGATCCCCAGCAAGGAAACAGCATCTCTAATTTATTTTCAGGCTGTTCATGGCCAACAGATAATTGAATGAATAAACAGCATATGAAATTAAATGAAAAAAAAAAAACTTCATTCACCCAAGAGAATAACCCCCTTTATGCAGAGGACAGAAGAAGAAGTAAACGGTATAGGTTTTAATTGGACACTCATATCAATAAACACACCAATCTAAGGGTACACGACTATATCATTAAAGGTACACAGAAAGAGTATGGAGCATATGATGAGGACATGAGTTCATATCACTATAATCTAAATTAAGAAAAAGAAGGAAACTTTCAACTGAAAAATGAAAGCAAACGTATAAAGAAAGCTGAATTGTCAAAATTAAACACCAAAAAAGAAAGAGGAAAGAGAATTCTGTTCTAGGAATCAAGGAAAATCGAGAAGAAAGAAAATCCTACATGATCTGTGAAATGGAAGCTTAGTCAATTCAGAAAAAGAAGAAGAAGAAGAAGAAAGAAAGACCAAGTTGTGAACATGACAGAGAGGAAACGAGTTGTTCTCCTACAGTTTCAAGAAAAACGAGAAAACATAGGCTTCTGACAAACTCGGTAGTGTAGATTATGTTAGGAGGATCCCGAGGCGAGGTCAGTTAGTGCCATGTTGATGAAAATTAAGAAGCAAAAGGAAGAATCATAAGTCAGAGAAGTGGATGCCCTTAAGATTTATGAGATAACCATAATAACTAACAGATTTATCACAACCTCAAAAGCAAAATCTTGAAAATACATTAATAAAACAAAAACACAAAACACAAGGATCATAGAGAAGATACCTTGTTTTTTGTTGGCAGAGGTTGCTAGAGAAGAAAAGTGGTGTAACAGGCACAGAAGAGTGCAAAGAAAAGAGGGTACCCTCTCTCAACCTCTTTTTTTCTAGCCTCCCTCCCCTTTCCAGCACCACATGATTCTTCCTCCTTGCCTCAAATATCTCTCTCTCTCTCTCTAGAGCTCAGAATCCAATTCTCTTAGGCTGTGTGAAGTTACTTACTTTTCCTCCAGCCACCTTTCACCTTTTGTGGGATTTATAATTTTCTTTGTTTTGTGGGACTTATAATTATAATTTTTCTTTTGGTTCCATGATGCATGATGATGAGAGAAGGAGAAAGAAGGGCTTGGTTGGCCACTTTCTCACTCAATGTGGACAACTTCAACCAACTTTACTTCAATGGGAAGACTATGTGGACACCTACAAAAGAATTACATGCCACTTATTATAAACGGTTGAGTTTGGTACCATGCTCTTTATTTCTTCTTCCTTATTAATTCTATTATAACTTCCATTATTGCCACCTTACCAACATTTTCATCTCCTCTGTTATTTTTAGATCTGACAAATATACTGCGTTGCAAATTAAAAAGCTTGGACTTTTATTTATGGCCCTGCCATCTAGGTGTGCCCTTCTCAGAACACTCTCATCCATACCACGCTTCCTTTCAGACACTGCAACACACGCGCTTACTTTTTCAAATGCTTGCTGATATATATCCGTTGAAATAGAAGAAATTGGAAAAAGGGGATTTTTGAGCTTTGCATTGCATCTCAAGAAGTACTGAAAGGTTCTATCTTGTCGGATATTATTATTTGAGTAGTTGATTTGTAACATTTTCCATGAAATATGGCAGATTCATGAATAAGAAAAACACTTTTTTTTTAATTTTGAGCTGTAATTTGTGTTCTTTTATTTTGATCCCTGCATGATGATCATGATGATGATGATGATGATGGTACCCCTCAGTGCTGTGGTTAAGAAAATAAAATTATTGAAATCATTGTTTGAAGTGGGATATGAATCTAAACAAGTGTGGTTACGTGTTTGTTTTGGCAAACCTTAACTACTTGTGTTCTGTTGAAAATTGTGTAATGTTAAGAATTAAAGGGCACGTTAAAGTTTGGAAAAGTCTTGGTTTGGCTAGAGTCAAAACCAGAGAGGCAGGTAGATTTTAAAAGGGGAATGGTGATTTAACTATCGACTGATGCAGGATGGACCACCTTAAAAATATTCTTTGTTTTATGATTGCTTAAGTTTTTTCACAAATATTTGTCGTTCATACAGTCAACTATTTAACCTGTAAAATGTGGACTTCAAAATATGCAGTGAATTTAAATATTTTTCTCCTTTTGTTAAAAATAGAGGTTTAGTTGTATTCCGATCAAAACCCTGAAAATTATTAGAGATTGTAAATAGATGCTTTAGGATGTCAGTGGAGAAAGTAAAGTAAAATGAATTTAAATATCAAAAGTGGGAATATATTTATATAGTTTAAACTTTTTTCATAAATTTTTATATTTTTAATTAATTTTTTATTTATTATGTACTCAAATTTTATATTATTAATTTAAATCTTTTTGTTAATTAGGTTAATGTGACGGTTATTTTATTTATTACGTATAAAAATAATAGTCATATTATCTATTTAATGAAAAAATTAAATGACAAATACTATCTAAAATATATAAAAATTTTGAATAATAAAAAAAAAATATAATAGAAACTCAATTATAAATATTTAAATTTATAAAAATTAACATTAATTAAATTAAAATAGAATGCAAATTAAAAATATTTCGTTAAAGAAAAATAAATAAATAAAATATACGAAAAATAATGGAGTAAATTATATTATTTTTTTAAATTATTTCTCTCATTTTTTTTTCTGTCACCAGAATTTCATCTTTTATTCACTCATTCTCTTTTATCTTCCTAAGAAAAGTAGGTGCGAAGAAATTACAAGGAGTTGAAGACAAATATTGAAACAGAAAAAGGTTGCTGGTTTTTCTTTTGCCTAGAGAGTTATCCAGCAATTATTACAAGGTTGAGATCAAATGATGAACTCAGTACACTAATTTATATATACAAGTTTACCTATGTAAAAGGGTCTTCAGTTATATATATCACATAACTTTTTCTTTTTTTTAATTTTCATAGTATTTCTGTTTTTCTTTTTTTTAATTTTCATAGTATTTCTGTTCAACGCAAGACTTTTTTAAAAATTTATTTTTAATAATACTTTTCTTTAAATTTATCAGAATATAACTATTTTAAAGATAAAAATTATTTTTTATTTTTATAATATTTAAACTTTATATCATGTTAATATATTTTAATGAAAAATTTTTATTAAATTTAATTCTTAAGATGTGAGTAAGCTAGAATTATAGTTTGGTTTATTTTAAAAAAACTCTAATATTAAATATATGTTAAATCTTGTATTTATTTTTGAGAAAATATATTTTAATGAAATTTTTTTATAAAATTTAATTCTTAAGATGTGAGTAAGCTAGAATTATAGTTTGGTTTATTTAAAAAAACTCCAATATTAAATATATTTTAAATCGTGTATTTATTTTTGAGAAAATATATGTTAATGAAAAAGTTTTATAAAATTTAATTCTTAATATGTGAGTACGTTTAAGATGATAACGAGCATATAAGTTATCAATCTCATACTAAAAAATTCATCTTTTTACTCATTTTGTAGAAAATAGGATTTTAAAAGTGATATTGGTTTAAATATAATAAGACTCGATTATTTTAATATTAAAAAGTTTTAGTATAAAAAAAATTATTTTAAACGAGTTTTACTATTTTTTAATATCAAAGACCACAAGGATGATTCTCTTGGCGAACTCTTCCTTTCTGTCCGATCAGTTTCTTCATCCATGTAAGTTAAACTTTTGCTTATTTTTTTGTGGGTCATCTCTATTTTGGCTTGCATGCCATCTTTCTTTTGGTTGCATATGTCATTTAAGTTATCAATATGACTCTTTGTTGATCAACTAATTACCTTTGTGATGTGTCTATGTGTAGATAGAGCATCCTGTTAAGCTAAAGGTGTTGAGTTGTCTTAGGGTTGTTTGTGCAGTTTGTCAAGTAAGGAAAGCTATTTGTTGTCTATGGCAAAAATTGATGGTTGCATGTTGATGCTTTTAAATTAAGAAACAAGATTAATTGTCATTGATGAATTTTAATATAGCATGTATGATGGTTGTAATCTAGTATGATGATTGATATTGGCATGTTTGTGATTGATTCAGTTTGCTAATTATCATTAATTGTATGAGTGATTTTAGTATGTAAATTGTTTAATCAGTCTTGTTTGATTGGTTGATTGATTATGAAGAAATTTGGGAAAAGGTAGGATTTGAGTCATTGATCAAATTGGTACCAACTCCTATGATTTAACGACTATCTTAGACCAATACCCAAAGGAGGAGTACCAATTTGAGTTATGAAACAAGTCCTTATTTCCAAATAACCTTAAATTGAGATTGTTGATATCTGATACAACGTTGAGCCTCACCATGACAACGTTAAGCGCTAGTTTTTACGAGCTGATTGACGCTAAGCCTCACCATGGCAACACTGAGCACTAGTTTTTACGAATTGATCAGTGTTGGGTGCCACTTTCTGGTGTTTGGGCGCTACCCAAATTTTCAACATTGCGTCCTCTTGGCAAAATGGAGATTCTTGCTTCATTAACCGTCAAATCAAGCTGAAATTTTGACAACTAATCATAGACACATGAATATTCACTTTGACCAGTGGGATCTTTGTTTTGGAGTATGTGGTTAGAGAATGGTTTTCATTGTTTGGATATACTTTATATATGAGGTCGTTTGCCTTGTTTTCTTGTTTTTGTTGTTTTGGTTACTTTGGACATTTTGTGTATGCTTGAACTGAATTCTATAGTCTTTATTGCTATAAATTGAATTGAATATATGGTTATGAGCATAAGCTGTGTTGTTGATGAAAGAGTATGAAGGAGGACTTCTAAGTGGTGTTATTTTAGTGTATACATTGACATAAGGATTCATTTTGGTTTATATCCTTTCTCTAATAAACATTCACACTCAAGTAGAATGAAGCGGGTTATGTGGTGAAGAGAAGAAGGATGTCCTAGCCACTATACTTGATCAAGTCTTGTACACAAAGGGAATTTACCTTGTGAGTGGTTGGGTGATAACCCCTTAAGGCCAAACTCTATAGAGTTTGGGAACCACCGCATGTGCAGGCTATAAGATCCGCTAAATTTAAATTAATTAAATAAATGATTAATTAATAAATGCGGGTAGTGAGAGCCTTTATGACATTTAATGTTGGTTGTTGTGATGTGGAAAAGTACTAGCACAAATAAGTGAGTACTTTGTGGTGTTGAGAGGACTTAGGTTCAAGTCCTACATATACCAATTATGTATTATTTAATTTATTACTATTTTAATAATGTGTTGGATCATGATAAGTGATAATATAATCCTATATTTATAGAAATTATCATGAAACATGAATAGGTTGAATGGTTGTGCATTAAGTTGACATTGGCATGGTTATGTGTTCAAATCTTGGTAGGCCCAAAATTAAACTCTCTTTTTGCTAATTTTCTTTTTGGGGACTGCGTAAATGATCATGAAATAGTTATTGAATGACCATTAAGCTAAGGTTAATGCCAATTTTCGTTTTTGGCCATTAACCACAATTAAGATCCAAATTAAAAAGGAAAATTAAGGAAAAGATAAGAGTTTTGATTACTATTAGGTGCCTAATTGGCCAAGGATGTAACTAATGTGTCTAAGTGTCGAATAGGCTGGCATGAGCTTGAAAAGAATAACTGAATAATGACAAATTAGGTTTATATTAAGGATTTGGGAAAGGGTATACTATTGGTCATTAGAGTTGATAAGGATGAATGTATGAGCTGGTATACTTGGGACAACCTAAAGCTAATGGAAAGCAACTGGGACAAGATATGATAATTGTAGGCAGTGATAGCCATAGTTAGCTAAGTATCTGGGTTATGATAAGTGATGAGGTAATGAATGGTGTGTAAGAAACTCAACAGGCTGTGAAAAATCAGTACCTTACATTGTATTGGTATAGCGCCTGACGGTAAAATTGAATCCGTCAGGCGATAGCTACAAAAAGAGTGGGCTCTGGAACAGAGTGGCGCCTGGCGGTGAGGATGATTCCGCCAGGCGGTTCAGAGGCGTGTTTTGCCCAACGATAACGCATAGATCAGGCCTATGTTTTGCTTGCTTTGGATGTGTGTGGTCTACAAGGCTTTGATGATATCTCAAAGGTCGGCATGTTGTTCCTTGAGTTGTGGCTCAGAATGTATCCCTTGAGTTGTGGCTCGGGATAAGGGTTAAGCACGTGGCATTCCTTAAGTTGTGGCTCGGAATGGCATCTCTTGAGTTGTGGCTCGGGATGGCGGATGAACACGAGGAACTCTTGAGTTGTGGCTCGGGTTGGCGAGTGTTGTCGGTGTGAGTGTGTGTGTGTTGTGGCACGTACGGATGGGTCCACTGAGATTGCCCTCCTCAGTATCAATCTGACGAGTTTGGTAGTCTTGGGACGTTACGAAGGTTATTCGTATTGGGAACTCCACCTGGCGTTACGAAGTGTGGTCCGTTGCATGGTTTCCTGCACGTGTTACACTAGTTGTGGTTGGTAGGTGTGGCATCAAGACATCTTGAGGTATTCGTCAAAAGACGTAGAAGACATGTAACATGGTGTTGGCCATATGACATGAAATCAAAGGATGGAATTCCTTTGGTGTGCTTATATTGATATATATATATATATATATATATATATATATATATATATATATGTGTGTGTGTGTGTGTGTGTGGGTGTGTGTGTGTGTGTGTGTGTGTGCGTGTGTGTGTATGTGTGTTTTATATGTATGATTGTTTCATTGTTATCTCACCCTATCTGCTTGTGTTTGGTGATGATCGTGTACGTGGTACATGGGAGCAAATGATGTTGCATGTGGATCTAGTGAGGCATAAAGTTGGAGCGGGCCTAGTCTGGGAGAAAAGATTTATCCGATGTTTTTAAGTTTATAGGTTTTAATTGATTTGTAAACTTTCATATTATTAGACTCTAATTATATAATTGAGTTTTATATAATTATGGATTTGAGGTATTTCATAAAGACGTAATAAAGTTTTTAAATTTCCGGCATTTTTGGGAAATGATATTTCAATAAATGAAGTTTATTTATTATTTCTTTATTTTATTATTTAAATTTGTAATATCCGGTTGGGATGTTACATAGGCCATCAGGGGATTCGATGTTAGTTGCATGTATTCGGATAATTGAGTTTAGTGTCAACTGCTTGTGTGATTATAGATATAAATATGTTATATACCATGTTTGTAGGTTTTTGGCATGATATCAATATATGTATGAATATTTCTTGTGTAAACTAGCTTACCTTATTGTGTGTTTTGTGTCTTCTTATGTTGTTCGTCTCTTCTTTTGTGATGATCACCTATTTGGTGGGAGCATATGAAGTTGCAGGTGTAGAGGCACCTCTGGTGGATGAGGAGCTATCAATTAGTGTAATGGAAGATCTCGAGGAATTTTAGTAAGTAGTTAGTTTTGTATAGAGTTTGCTTGTTGGTTTAGTTTAAATGTATAGATGATATATTTTTATAATATTATCTTTTGTAAGACTGTATTAATATACTTTATACATTGGATTACATGTTTTGAATATTATAATGAGGCATTCTATTTTATTAGTTTTAAGCTGCTAAAATGAGATGTTACAGATATCATTTTAGAAAATACCCACAAGCTCTTTTAAATCCACAGATATTTAAAGAATATTTTATAGATTTTTAAAATGAAATCCAAATAAGATTTAAACAACAAAAATTATAAAAGGGAACAATGCATTCATGAAATAGTAAACCTAAAGATTCATTAAAATTGTTCCATGAATACACATCAATCATTATGGTCCAAGTAAAACACTCGTAACATACATTTCATCAAACACAAGTAAAAACACCCATACATTCCATCAAAAACACCGTGTGTGGTTCAACCAACCACAAATAGTGTAAAAATAAACCAATATATTCCACATAATCAACTTAGAATCAAACCCAGTTTTCTTTAGCTAGAGAATTCATATACTCCTCGTGTGGAGTCTCGGTTTTGATACTTGCGTGATATTATAATACTTATCCCTAACTCATTAATGGGCAAATACTAATTTATCTGGCACTCGTTGTCCGTGAGTACCATGAATCCATTTATTATTCATGATAGATTTTACTTGTGAATATCCACGGGTATGAGTATTTGTGTCATCTCTATGTCATAATTATAGTTTCAAAAGTATGGTTACTTTTTTAAAGCAGACTAATATTAAAAATATGTTAAATCTTGTATGTATTTTTGTGGAAAAAAATATATAATAGACAAGAATAAAAGATTAAATTGTATGTTAAAAGTTTGTATAATTATAGTAAGATTAATATTTAATTCAAACCGTCAAAAGTTATTTTAAGTGGATAAATTTACTATCAATATATTTTTGTAAACTTAATTAAAAAGACTTTCTTTCTTTAAAGTTGGGAGACAATTCAATAACATGCTATCAAAAAGTGTTTAATGTAAAGAGATATTTTGTGTTTGATATATTTATATCAATTTATCGGTTAACTAACACTAAGTCTAGTTCTTAATAAATTTCTATTCAGACTATCATTGCAAATAAAATATGAGTATTTTTTGGATATCAATCACTCTTGACTAAACAACATTGTATTATTTGAAACACAATCACTTTTGATCAAACAATTGACTATTATTTGGAAGACAATCATTCTTGACTAAACAACCGAGTACTATTTGAAACATAGTCAGTCCTAACTAAGACTAAGTATTGTTTGTAATATGACCTCTTCTAGTTAAACAACCTAATATTATTTGAAGTGCATTGACTTATGTTAAGATTAAGTATTGTTTATAATGCAATCACTCTTGGCTAAATAGTTAAATACTCTTTAGAACATAATCACTCCCAGTTAAGACACTTGGTTACTAAACTAAAGAACACAATAATGGTTTATCAACGAGCTATGTTTGCGGTTAAGATATTAACATTAAAATTATGCATAACTTTGTAAGTTTGTCAGTTTTCTTCTTTGAAGATATTTTTTATATATAGAGAGAGGTAGAATAAAAAGTAGTACTAAATCCTTTTACAATTGTTGTGATACAAAGAGAAGTTCTTCGTTCTTCAACTCCATTTATTCTCATATACGTTGAGGGTTGCATTAAATCCTCACCATGTACCATTGAATGCATAATTCTATTTGAATGAATGTTCTAATAATTAGCAAGAGTTATGATCAGGCCGCAATCAAATTACTTTTATCTCATCTATAAGACTTCAATTAACTCCTAAATACAACACTTTCAACTTCAATCAACGGTTATCGAAGTCAAATCCAGACAGTTTGAACTAAATGTGGAGTCAAGTCAGCCCATGTCAATAGTCAATTCGAGTCAGTCTGAGCCCATATCCAAGTTGAATCGCCCTAGGTCAAAGGTCAAGACGAGTCATCTGACCTAAAGGTTCATATAGGGCAAAGGTCGATCCTAGTCGACCTAGGTCGAAAGTCGAGCTAAATAAGCAGGTATGAAGGTTGACTTGAGTTCAATCAGGCCAAAGATTAGGCCAAGTATTAGGTCAAAGGTTGAATTAAGTCGACTTAGGGAAAAGGTTAGTCATAGTCAATCCAGCCAATAGACGAGCCAAGTCACTCATACCCATATTAGAGTCAAGTCAGCCTAGGTGCACAATCAAGCCAAGTCGACCCTGGTTGAAGGTCAAGATGAGTTTGTCTTGATCGAAGGTCAAGATGATTCAGCTTGAGTCATGGGTGGAGACACGTCAACCAAGGCAACAGGTTGACATTGGCAACTTAGGTCGAAGATTGACACAAACCAATCTAGTTAAAAGGTTGAGACAGGCATAGTCCGAGCAAAAGGTCAAGATGAGCTGACTTGGTTCAAAGTTAAACGTGTTGGCCTAGGTTGAAGGTCAATAAGAGCTAATTAGGGGTGAAGGTCGAGATAAGGTCAACCTAGTTGAAGGTAAAAACGGGAAGATCCAAGGTGAAGGTTGAGACAAGTTGGCCTGGTTCATGTGTTGAGATAGACAAGCTATGTCGAAGGTCGGTTCATCCCAATCCCAAGATCCATACTAGTTATCGTAAGTCAAAGGTCGACATAAGCCAACCCAATCAAAAGGTCGAGATGGGTCAGCTCAGGTCGTCTAAGGCTAAAGGTCGAGCCAGTTTGAGACGATGGTCGAGCCTTGTCAATCTGATCAAAGGTCGACACGTGTCGACCCCAATTGAAGGTTAGCCCAAGTCGAAGGTTGACAATAGCAAGTATAAGCACAAGGTTGATACAGGCCGACCTAGGAAAAAGGTCAAGACGGGCCAACACGGGACAGGCTGATTTGGGTTGAAGGTCAAGGTGGGTTGACCCATATTGTTTTGGGTCGAAGTTAGAAACGAGCCAGTTTGGGCCATTTAGGGTTGAAGGTCAAGATAGGCTGGTCTAGGTTATTTGAGACCGAAGGCCGAGACGGACCAGTTTAGGTCGTTTGGATCAAAGGTCGATTCAGGTAGGGGTGACAATGTGGGTTGGGTCGGCTCGTTTAGGATAAAAAGTTTAGCCTGCCTTGCATTAGTGAGGACTTGGATGATAAATTGATAATTCAACATTTCTATTATATTCGTATTTGTACTTTGACATACATAATGTATTCTTCAAATTTTAGCACATTCAAAAATACATAGCACTTTTTTCCACTCATACAAGAATTTGTAACATTTATATAGAAATCCAAAAGGAAAGTAACCAACATACACAAGTGCAAGTTTTTTTTATGTGGGTCACAGGCCAGCCCGTGCGGGTTGCAGGTTATGTGGGCTAGGTCTTTACAGGCGAACGAGATCAATATCTTAGTCCGCCCCACGTTTTTTGGTAAGCTTAAGGGCCAACTGGCCAACTTACCGGACCAAACCCACATTGCCACTCCTAGATCCAAGCCATCAAGAATCAAAGGTTGAGATGGACCAGCCTGGGACGAAATTTGAGACATGTAAGGTTAGGACAAAGGTCAAGCCTTTTGATTCCTATCAAAGGTCAAGCCAAGTTGGCTTAGGCCAATGTTTGGGCCAAGTCGGCCCAATCCAAATGTTGAAGAGAGTCAGTTTGGGCAAAATGTAGTGCTTAGTGAACCTGTGCCATAGTTGATTCGAGTCAGCCTAAGTTTATATTCCAACTAAATCACCTTGAGTCGAGGGTCAAGACTAACCAACTATAGTCGAAGGTCAAGACAAGTCGTCTGAACTGAAAGTCTATCAAGAACAAAAGTCGAACCTAATCTATCGGAGACAAAATTTAAACTAAGTAAGTAGATCGAACATTGAGTTAAGTTAATTTGTACCGAATTTAATACTTTATCAATAACATATGTAAGTTATTTTGTATTTGTTGTCATCAGACATTTATCATTATGAGACAAAGCATTACATCTTTTATAATGTGATAATAAAACATATTCTTGTTTTAACATCAGTTATAAACACTTGATCAAGATTACACGAAGTTTCTTTGACATTTTCTCTGACCATCTTAAATATATAAGAATACATGAAATAGTAAATTGTGAGTCATGCTGATCCCCTGAAGAAAGGGAGAGAAGGAAGGGTAATGTTTTGGTTTGACCAAGGGCAGGGTCGGTATGAACCCAAAAGCGCCGTGTGGAAAAATCTTCGCTCGGCTTTTGTTTTCGCACCATCCAATGCTCCATCCTTATCACATCAAACAATACTATTATAATAAAGGATTAATCAACATTTATCAATTTCAATATTAACCAATTACGGTGATCATCTTTCAACTATAAAAACAAAAAAGATTAATCAGGTTCTTGAACCATTCTTGTGATTTGCATCCTTAATTTTTTATCAATTTTTGCTATTGAATGTCTGAAAATTAGTTTATGTTTGATAGAAATAACAAAAGTTGGAACAGTTTTATTCTTTTAACAACCCTATTAACAAATTATGGAAGATTAAGGATTTCTTTAGTGTGGATACCTAATTAATAAATTTCAAACTCTTTTACCAACTAAAATATTAAACATAAATATAATAATATATGTTTAGAAAATAAAAACAATAGCAAATAATTGCTAAACTAATGCTATTGTCCCTGGTTAATTTTGAGTGCAACTTATGGATTACTAATGATGAAAATCTTTTCAATAATAAATATAAATATAGTTAAGTTAAAGAATATTAAGTATTAAGTTGAAAGTTTCAAGCACGAAGACATAAAATTGGAGCCAATTCGCCTATTGCTTTAGTTTCACGCTGACGTATTGAACGCGAAAAATGGCCATAAAGTTGAAAAGCAAATATGAAAATTAAGGGTAACTTTGGTTCAACATCGGACATCATAAATAAGAATTAATTATTTCTTATTTAACATAAATTTTTTTTATATTTTAATTAATTTTAGAAATCAAACTGATTTTGTATTAAAAAATCAATTTTAATTAATTTTACTTTAATTTGATGCAGAATCAAACTCGCATTAAATTATTCTTTTAATTCAATACTTCATAATTTATCCTTTATATATTGATTACAACAATATATTTACAGAATTGATGTTGTGAAAAATTTATATTCAGTTTTATAATAAATAAAAAAAACTCGTTTAGTTGCCGCAAAAATATGTTTGTACTTATTGTGTGAACTTGTTTTATTACTTTTAATAAAAAAAATTATGTATTGATCACATACGAATAATAATTATTTTTTAAATTGAAAATTTGATGAAAATGTATATATTTATCTTATTTTTATTTTCATATCCATTTCTATATTAATTTTAATTTTAAATTACTAAAGTATGCATAATTTATCAGGTAAGATAAACAATTTATATTCACTAATTTTCTTGATTGCTTTTCATTTGGAAAATTTTTATTTTTTCTTTTGTCACAACTTTTTGTTTTCCGTTAATTTTGTACTTTACTTATTTAATATTTAGAAAGTTCACATAGATCTATAAAATACTTTTCTCTCATTAGTCTTCATATTATATATATATATATATATATATATATAAAATTCAATTTCATTATATTATATTATATTTTAAGAAATATAAACTTCAATTTTAATCAAATAATATTTAAGAATACTTCAAACTACATATAGTCTTCTTTTTAATAATTTTATTTATTGATTATTATTTTCACATGAGAATATTTAATTATTATAATTTCATGAATGACGAAAAATTTAGAATGTTTGTCTTTACTCTGAATTCTTAATAATAACGTGTTTACTTTGTTTTGATTTGAATTTTTTTTATAAAAAGTTTATTTAATAAAAATAAGTACGGAAGTGAATTGAATGCACGAGAAGATAAAAATAAAATAAAAATTTGATACACTATTGTATATATAAACAGTGATGTAGATGATCTATAGATAGAGAATAAATATGAGATAGTCAAATTCATACTTCCAACTCGCATCCTAATTATACCTACAATATCGAAAATAAGAATCTTTAATTCACTAAACCGAAGAAGAAGAAACTAGAAAAAGATCAAAGAAAACGATATATTCACCAAGTGTAGTTTCTAAATGTGGTTCCACGTCGTCATATATCATCGACGAAAAGTGTGAGTTAAATTATTAACCTCACAAATTAATTAGTTTTAATTTATAATATCATAAAAGCTTTGTGTTCTTGCAAAAGTTTTTAATAATTTTACAAACATGACATCTTAAATGGATGTAAATGTATATTCAACATCGCCGATTTTAAATTATTTTAATGTTATTTTTGGATTCAGGGAAATACGATTGGTGTTGATACAAAACTGAATATCCACATTATTTGGATCGATTAATTTACAGCAATTTATAAGTGTTGATTTGTGAATAATCTTTTTCAAAGATCACCCGCAAAAATAAAAAAAAAATAAAGCAAAAATATGCAACAAATATAAAAATACTCGTTTGATCCTCAAATTGTAAATCATAAAAACTACAAAAAATTCTGAAATTAAAAACAAAAGTTAAAAATAAAAAATATAGTCAAAATTAAATTGTAAAAATAAACCAAATCGATTCACTCTTCTCACAAAATCAACCATAATTACCTATAATCGATTCAATTATACAAATATAAAATAAATCAATATATATATATATATATATATATATATATATGAAGAATTGATTTGTTTTATATATAAATATATATATATATATAATAATTATATATGTATATTATAATAATAATTGCATTTTTTTTCTTTTAGTACAGTTTGTATCAATTTTCATTGACTAATAAAGATAGTTCAGTAAAATTGTTTAACTCATTGAATTATTAACTTTTTACTTTTTTTTAATCCTTCTAAAGAACTTAAATATCGTTATTAATATGTTGTTAATAAGAACACATTTTGGATTCCCTAAAAAACGTCCATTAATTGAACTTGAATAAAAAAACACATGTCTAATTAATTCCTAAAACCAAAAACTTAACAACACTAAATTAGTGTCCTATTTAATAGTTTTTAAAATATTAAACATAATATTATATAATTACAAGATAAGGGGCGAAATAAAATACATAAATATTAATATAGTCCTCTCATTTAATCAAAATTAAAATTAAATTACGAGATATAATACACATAGATACAGACATACATACACACACAGACACACAGACACACACATACAAACAAACACACAGAGACAGACACATATACAGAGAGACACAAACACACACACACAGGGAAACATAGACACCCAAACATAGACACACAAACACACACAAAGAAATAGATATATAGACACACACACAAACAGACATAGAAAGACAAACACACACAGACACATAAATAGACACACACACACAGAGATAGACAAACACAGATATACACAACCACACACATAGACACACACATAAACACAGACACAGAAACACACACAAACACACAGACACACACATAGACAAACAAACACAAACACACACACACAACCACACAGACACACACAGACAAACTTACACACATAGACACACACACACACACATACACATACATATACACACATAGACACACACAGACACACACAAAGACAAATACACACAAATAAACACACAGACACACAGACACAAACAGACATACAGACACACAGAAACACACACACACACACACGCTCACACTGACACACAAACACACACACACACACACACAAAGAGATGCACACAAACACACACATATACATAGACACACACATACACATACACATAGCACACACGGACACATACACACACAAACATAGAGAAACACAAACACAAAGACACACAAACACACACAGACACACATATACATAGACACACACACACACACAGATAGACATACATATAACACACACAGAGACACAGACACAGAGAAACACAGACACACACACATACACAAAGAAACACAAACACACACATAGACATACAAACACACATAGAGAGAGAGAGACACACACACACACAGAGAGAGAGAGAGAGAGAGACATAGTGTACACACACACACCCAAAGGAATCAGCGAACATGTGTTCAGGTTTTGATTCACACACACACCCAAAAGAATCAGCGAACATGTGTTCAAGTTTTGATTCACTCGCTTAGTTTCATCCAATTCACTTGCACAATCTAACGTAAATTAAAATAGAGAACCTTCAACTCACGTGAAGTTATTTTTCCATCACATAATACATACCAGACAAATTATAAAATGTTAGAAATTTCAACTTATAAAATGTTGAAATTTCAAATGAAGCCCATATAATATCCAAAAGTTAATGTCACATAGATAATAAGAGTAATAGATTTGAACCAAGCCTTAATTGGACATCACAACAAACATTCCAATACAATCATATTGCCTTTTAAAATAACCAATTAAGTACAAATGGTTAAGGTCTTCTCAAACCATTAAGTATACATCTGACTCTACTGTTTGCCCGATTAATTAAAACACTTAAATATGCAAACATTTTCTCATAAAAAATAAACTTTTCAAACTACTGTTACCATTAACAATGCAAAACCATAAAACTGATCACCAAGATTCATGCAAAGCAATCCTAACCGAAAAATTAGAAGAAAATCATAAATGAAAACCTAACTACTTGATTGTATACTTCATTACATAACCTATGTGATGTAAAAAAAAAAGTCCTCAGAAAGGAACGTTTTTATATAAAAAATAAACATTGTTTACAAATAATATAAGGAATAGTGCAACAGACAACTTAATTGCAAACCACGTACCAATGTTTCCAACCAAAATATAAACACAATATGGACAACAGCAAAATAATTGTTTCCAAGTATATCACGAAATGTATTAATTTAGTTGTCAAAATATGAAACTTAATCAGCATCTAATATTTTTCAAAAGTCTAATTCTGTATATGAAATATCTAATACTAAGGAATGTACTAAAAAACTAACACAAAATATCTTACATTACTATGACGTGATTCCTTTAATACAAATAAACTTACACACAATTAAAACACTATATTAACAAATTAATATTTAATTATTAAAATTAAGCATTACTTTATACACATATATATTAATTTTACTATTAAAAATTTACCCAACTTATAAAAAGAAAGAAACAAAGCAAAGATGCCTCTCTTCTATCCTATGGCAGTACAATAACATCTCTTATAGACTTTTCAGTTTTCATTGTCACACGTGTCTAAAAATTTTACAGCCTTTTATTTAGACAGCTTTCAATAAAGTATGTATAATATCACAAAAAATATTTATTATGATATTAATTTTAAATTTGTTGAGTTACATATTAATTTTTACTATAAAAATAATTATATATTAATATTAAATTTTTTAATAGAAATATAAAATGATTATTAAAAATCAAATTTATGTTTAACTACATTAATAATTAATAAAATTTAAATGAAATTAGTAAAATTAAAATTATTATACTAAAACTTAATATTTTTCATATTATACTAAAAACAAAATATAACAATATTTATTTACGGAGTTAACTATTTATTTTTTTTAGACATTAAATATTATCATGTACGTTCTTTTTGTCACATACGAATTCATGACCAAAGGGATAGACAGTAAATAAGTGTACAGTCCAACATCATATTTAATTAGAAATGTCTTAGCATTAAAAATTAAGTTGAAAAAAATATTTTCAAATATAATATGAATGATAAATGTTTTCTATTAGAATCAAACTTAAACAATTTAACAGATGGAGTAATATAAGAATGAAATTTGAAAAATGTTATCTGAAATGCATTTTATTGAATAAAATAGATGATGTGTGTATTGTGGGAAAATGAAAGGTGCGTGGTTTTCAGTGGGTGGTTGCAGCTGCTTAGAGATAATGTGGGGTGCCATTATCACAACACAAACTCTTCTATTACTACTCTTTCTCACTCTTCAATTAAACCAAATTTCAATTTTCATACTATTCAACCACTGTTAAACTATTGTTTTTAAACTCTTTTTAATCATTATAACCACAAAAAATGCTGTCAAATTTGGAACATGTAATAACGGTCATTTACTCACAAAAAGGTCTTCTTTAGTTGTCAACCACCATTTCATTTTACTGTGTAACATGTCATAATTAATGAGACCATAGGTCTATGCTAAACTTTCAAAATACAAATATAATTAAAATTAAAATTTCTGTTGGGAAACGTGTTTCCCTTTGTTGCAGAATAAAACAAACTTACTGTACCACCACAAAAACTGTGGTCACCAAAGGAGTTCGGGTTCTCGTTGTCGTTGTGGCTGATGGGTGTGAAATTGGAATTTGCTTGCTCTTATTAAATAAAAGAAGTTTAAAATATTTATCTAGTTTTATTTTTTACTAAAATCCCAATTAAGTGTACATGTGTAATAATTAGGTCTATTTTGAATATTAATAATATTAAGTATGTGTCATGTATCAGTTTCGTATAGTAACACATGTCAAGTCAATATCTCAATCTTAATTTAATTCTTATATTTGTTATTTTAATTCCATTTTAGTCTCAAATGTTTTTAGAATATTTTAATTTCATCACCTCCAAAATAAAATCAAATTTAACTTTTATATAAATATTATAATGATATTTTTATTAAATATTTTAACAATATTAAGATTATTTATATTTTGTTTTGAAATTGTAAACATATTTATTTTAACTTGTTATAAAATTGTTTTAAAAATTTACATTTGAATTTATAAAATTGTTATTTTTAAACCAACTATAACATTTGTATAGAAATTATTGATATATAATATTATACAAATAATTGAAATACAAATTTATCAATCTATATATTTAAAATTTTAAAATAAAATTTAAAAAAGGTTTAAAGTAAAATACAAATTTAAATAAACTTAATATTGTTAAAAATATGTAATAGAAATATCACTTTTAATAAAAATTTCATTATGCCATTTATATAAAAGTAAAATTTAGTCTCAATTTGGGAAATGAAATCGAAAACTATATAAGAAATTTAGGATTAAAATGGAATCAAAACAACAAATATATGGACCAAAATGAGATTAGGACAATGACTTGACATGTGTTATCATACTGACTTCACACATGGCACAATACTGACAAGACACATGATAAAAGAATTTAAAAAAAAATTGAAAAATTAAAAATTAAAAAATAAAAAAAACGAGGAGTTGACACGTGGCACATGCTTAATCTGTTAATACCATACTAACATGATGGACCTAATTGTTACACATTTTTAAAAATATAGACCTAATTGAGACTAATAAAAATCTGAGGACCTATTTGAGATTTAGGTACAAAAGGAGAACCAAGAGAGTATTTTAACCTAAAAAATATGTATGAAAACAACTTGGAGAAATTAAATAAAAATGTAATTCTTCATTTATATTAGGATTATTAGGGATAATAACTAGGATGACAAATAAATCGGTTTTCTTAGATATACAACTAGGTATGGAAACATGGGTGTCATGTAAATGTCCAAAAAATGGGTAATACACTTTTTTTTTCTTCTATCTTTTAATAGTTTGACTTATTCTATATCCAGAAAATCTCCTCACTTACTTGTCTTCTTATCACAATTTTGATTACATATTTTTTTATTTGTGCAACTATGTTCAAACTTTGTATTATTAAATAGTTCTTAGGCATTTGATTATTTTTACTCCTTTTTAGTATTTTTGTTTATTGTTTACTTTGTTTTTTTAAATGAGAATGTTTGACTTGCTCGATTTAAGTGTTTAACATGTAATATACTTCCTTTTTAATATTTGTAAATTTTTCTCACATCTCTAAGATACTTTCTATTTTACCATAACATTAATTATAATATATTTTTCTTTGTTTGTAATTTTGTTAGATGGTATATAAAATTATCTTAGGATACACATTTGATCATTTTTACTTATTTTTAATATTTTTATTTATTGTTTTTATTATGTAAAATATTACTTTAACAATTTTTTATATGATTATTTTTATTTCTTAGCTCATTCTCATAAATATAATTCACTACCCAAATTTTATGAAGACCTCTCATTTCATATAGTTGAATAGTTTAATGTTAAGCTGAAATATCTATATATAAATTCAAATTATTATTAGTTTAATTTTTTTATATGTGATTTCAATTAGTATATTATAATTTTTATTAATATATAAGAAAAGTGAGTTGGTTATTATTTAGAGAAATAAAATAAAGAGATATTTGAAATATTTTTAAATTTTATTACTTGTTTTCTTTTTATAATTCAAAAAAAGATTAACTTTATCAACTTTATTTTATTTAAATTTTCAAAATTGATGGATATTTTGATTATTGTCAAATTTTATTTATTTGTGATTGCATAATATTTTTATAATTATTTCCTTTTCATTCAATTGTTATTTGATAATCTAATTTAAAATTTATAAATATTTGATGTTTAAATATTTTTTGATATTAAGTATTTGATAATATCATTTTTTTCTTAATTTTTTATAAAAAATAATTACTTGATAATTAAAATAGTAAAAAGGAAAATATAAATAAAGGTATATTATCTAATAAAAATCAAGATGAGATAAAATTTCATATATTTATTAAGTATAAAGACGGAAATAAGTATAAAATTTTATTTTAAAAATAAAGATGAGATAATGAAACTTGTTTTCCACCATTCCCACCACCCGGTAATAAGATTATAGTACAAACTTAGTACTAGTTCCGTCAATATAATTCATTCAATTACCCGTTTGAATTTAGGTGGAGTATTTTAAAAAAAGTATTCCCGTTTGTTTTGTAGTATTTGAGAATATATAATATATATATATATATATATATATGAATTTTAATAGTTTAAAATTGATAAAATACTTTAGTGTTCAAAACAGATAAACAAATGTATAAAGTATATTAATATAGTCTTACAAATGATAGGACTATATAAATATATCAATTATACAAACTAAACATTTCTAACTCTAAACACAAACTAACCACTTATAACAGCTTCACACTGAGATCTCCTTCTGACCTAAAAGATGGCTCCTCAACCTTTAGAGGTGCCTATGAAACTGCAACCACCATTGTTCCCACCGATTAGGTGATCATCGCAAAGAAAAACAAACAACACAAAAAAAGGGTAAGCTAATGACTCTTAAAGAATTTTCTCAAACGGTATAATATTGATATACATAACAACTACAAACAAGCAGATATTCACACACACACACACACACACATATACATACATGCATTGAGGTCAGATCTAATCAATTTTTGTACTTGTAGTAACATCTCATACTCTGCAGAACCACAAATTAAGAGTGAACACTCTACTGCATACAAGGTCAGTCCGTTACCACCCATGGTCAAGGAAAAATCCTAGGCTAGGACCTCCTACTTCTCTCACCACATACTCCATTCCTCTCTACTTGAGAATTTGAATGATTATTAGAGCGTCAGAATAACTACCAAGGCAATCCTTACTTCAATGCATACACAACCAAAACCACTGTTAATCCTCCTTAGGTTAGCATCAATTGTAAGACCCATGAATTTAATTAAATAAATAAATAAATAATTAATAAATGAGAGTAGTGGGAGCCTCTATGGCATTAAATGTTGATTGTTGTGATGTGGAATAGTACTAGCTCAAATGATTGAGAGTACTTGGTTGTGTTTAAAGGACTTGGGTTCGAGTTCTATGTATGTCATTTGTTTGTTATTTTAGTTGTGTATTGTTTTTAAAAAATATGTTGGTTGTGGTGCATGATATTATATTCTTAAATGAGTAAAAATCATCACGAAACATGAATGAGTTGAATGGTTGTGCATTGATTTGACGCTAGGCGACACATGTGCGCCAACCCAACTTTTTGGGTTTTCTATGAAGGGCTTGGCAGTGATGAACACTCGCTAGGCGACCCAAGCCAAGTTTACTGATTTTAGAATTTTAATACTTCTAGGTTGATTATGATCGGGAAAAAAGGTATTGACTTTATTGTTTGATGGTGGGGAGGATAGAATTGTTGAATTTAGTGTCATTGGATGCTAAATTATGGAATTTTATGAACACTTGTATTAGGGTTTGGAAAAATTTGGGGGTTTTAGGTTATAATATTAAATCAATGTATGAATTTGAGAAAGAATGGATATGTTCATGTTTAATTTGATGACAAGGGACTGGATGCATGATTTGGTGGTTGGGTTGAGAAATTAGGCGTAAAAAGGGGCATTATGAGAATGAGGGTTCCTGTAGTAGGGGCAACAAAAACTAGGATTTTTCCCAGTACTGATGCACCGCCTGACGGGGAGCAACTTGACGCCAAGAGACAGTGGAGAACGCAAAGGTTGTGTTGCGTTCTGGGCCTTGTGGATGCGAGGGTGCATTCTATTGGATGGTTGAGAGAAAATGGATCATAAAACTAAAAGAGAAATTTGCTATTTTGAATACCTTCGAGGTTAGAAAGATAAGCATGATTAAAGGAGGTGTATAGGGATTACACGTTTTAATGTGTTAATATCACAGGGACAGTGGGGTTGAGTTATAAAAGGGTGCAGTGGTTGGTTTAAGTTATGTAGAGGTAGGATACCTTAGTCCTTGGATAACTTGTAAGCAATTTGATCTTACTTGTGAATGAATGAGTATGTGAAATGTTGGAGGGTAATACATTGTGTTATAATAGAGGTTAGGTGTAAGGCTCAATTGTTTCTGCCCTTTTATTTTATAGGTTGTCCAATCTTGTGGGCCTAAAGGGGTTGGCCCAATTCGATTTCTGACCTAAAGTACCCAAACCCTAATTTGTGCTCACTTTTCGTAAAAACAGATCCCTCATATTCCTTGAGCTGCTGCTGCCGCCTTTGCTAGGGTTCCATAGCGTGACCAGTCTCACGTTCAGCTTGACCATTTTGGCTCACATAAGTATTCCCAACCCACACTTTTCCATCTCTGGTCCTGTTCCCGTGAGTAGTGTTAGAGCTTCGGTATTAAACACCCTCTGTTCACTTTTCCAGCTCCGTAATCTTCTCCTAGGGTTGTGGTGTTCCGTTGTTCGGTGTCGAGGTCTTAAGACTAGCTCATTTGGGAAGTTAGGAATTTTTGTTCAAGTATGTTTCTTACATGTTTTGCCACTGTTTTATGCTTTGTACGGGTATGGTGCCTTTGCGAAATATTAAATGCATGTATGCTGTTGTTTGGGGTGTGGTTGGATGATTGTGCAGGGTGATCAGTGACGAGACCTGACGATCTCGCCCAGGTGACCAGGCCTCACCCAGGCGAGACTTGTAGAGACAGACCCAGACTCGCGCTCGAGCTCTCGCTCAGGCAGAGAACTTTCGTTTGAGCGAGACACCATCTCGCTTAGGCGAGAGAGGCTCGCCTAAGCGAGGACGCGTGGGGGTTTGAGGTTTGTTGCTGTAGGCATAGCTCAGGCGAGGAAGCCTTTCTTTTGGGCGAAGGACATACTCGCCCAGGTGAGTAGCGGCTCGCTTAAGCGAGAATCCGCGAGCCTCGTAGGGTTTCCCTAATGACAGTCTTGCCTAAGCGAGACCTTGTGGCTTGAGCAAGACTGGCACGAGATTACTTTATATAACTTTACCTTTTATGTTGTTGGGGCCTTAAGGGTATGTTTGGCTTGTTATGCTTTACCTTGGGGTATGAACTGGATGAATTGAGTGACCTTGTATAAGTGAGAGAGAATTATGATTCATGAGTCTTAATATGAGGTGAACATGTTGTTTGTATGGGGTGATTCATGGAATTTGAAACGATGGATTTGGTATGGCTTTGACATGGGATATGAGGGAATGTGGATCAATAAATGTGGCATGGTGCTGGTAGGAAATACAAGTGAGAATGGAATTGTGAAGGTTGTCATGATATATATATATATATATATATATATGTATATATATATGTATATATACATACATATATATATGTGTGTATGTATATATATATACATACACACATATATATATATATATATATATATATATATATATATATATATATATATGTGTGTGTGTGTGTGTGTGTGGGTGTGTGTGTGTGTGTATGTATATACCTGTGCATGTTAAATAGTATTGGTTTGATTATGATTGGTCCATGTCAGTGTGTAATTCCTTGGAGCCTCTAGGTGGGACTTTCAGGGTCGTGCTTCAGTGGTCGGGACGTAATTCCATGGCCCATGTTAGTGGGTGTTCATGGTGGTGCCCCATTTATATGGTATGGTAAGGATTCAAGGTAAGGTTGCATCCTGACACTCT
>Ga0214545_1000614_pt1 | contig 58906 bp, 38 predicted proteins | sample CNSS4metaG_FD_160064 | JGI IMG/M metagenome (GOLD analysis project Ga0214545, IMG submission 160064) | Root nodule microbial communities from cowpea collected in UCLA plant growth center, Los Angeles, California, USA - CNSS4 | ecosystem: Host-associated > Plants > Roots > Nodule | place: USA... | reverse complement strand
GTGTTCGTTGGGAGACGACTTTGGGTTACTTTACCCTTTCTATTCTGTTGACTACTATCTTAACAATACTGAAGTTGTTCTAGATAAGTAGTATTAATTTGATCGCGTCAACGACAGCGTTATCAGCGAGACCCCTCTCGCCTGGGCGAGATACTCGCTAGCTCAAAATAATGAGCAAGTCGCCTGGGCGACCACTCGCGAAATAGGGTTTGGACGAGTCCCTGCTCATCTCGCCTAGGCGAGACTGGCTCGCTTGGGCGAGATTAGCAGGTCTCGCCACTATTTTCCTGCAACAGTCCCTCGTACCAGCTCAATAACAGATTCATATGACGGATTCATGCATTCCAAATCAGTATAGCATCACATCACCCATACAAACTTAAATCGACAACCAAACGACGAGGAAAACAGGACAAATGAGCAAGGTATTAGCTTCCCTACCTGGAAAAGACTACCATGAGACCTCGATCTTAAACAGCGGTGAATGACAATACAAGGAGCGACTCAAGGTGTTGGAAAGAGATGAGAGATAAGGGGAAAATGGGTTATCCAACGTAACAGTAGTAGAACTACGAGCAAGGTTGGAAGGATACTTACGTAGAATATGGAAATGGAGTTAAGCGCTGTTGGATCGAGAAAACCTAAACCCTAGCAGAGCTCCTTACGGCAGCAGAGTGTGACGGCATAGTTCTAGGTTTGTTTCTGAAAATGAGACAAATGTGGATTAGGGCAACACGAATTTGGCATTTATCCTATGGGCCAGCCTTTAGGCCTAACTGTTGTAGGGCAGCCCTTAGAATAAGGGAGCAGAATAAATGGGCCTTACAGTAATACTTTACTCATTCTCATTATCTATGGTTAAATACTTCATTCTTCTCACTTTCAATTGAACAAACTAATATACAAGTTTGAATTAACTAAACAAGTGTAAATTAACTCATCTAGTTCCTCATTTGTTTCAAGTTTCCATAAGTGAGAGCCTATTAACACTTTATTTATTTCAAGCGTCTACAACTTAAGTGTTTTATTACATTACATATTCCTAGCGTCTAGATGTAAAGAATTACTCTTTTACTTAAACAAAAGATTATCAAAATTAAGCAAACTATTAAGAATTGTAATTAAAGTATAAGACTCAATTATCAACAAGCACAAATTCAAGGAATTAAAGACAAATTTATCTCTTGAATATTCAATGTGAATAACAATGTTTTTCTAGTTTCAAAAAGTCCCTCAAATCTCAAGAAAAAAATACTATCTAAAGCAACAACTTTTATGTGTAGAAAATTGAACTTAGAAACCAATCGAAGGGACCCCTAACAAGTTAAATGATACAAGTAGACGAGATCCTTCAACGTTACTTTTAAGACAAAATCATTAGACAATATACAATAAACAATACCGCTAAATGAGTCAACTTTATAAGTTCATTAAACAAGTCCATAAGATGATTCTGGTGAATCATTGTGTAGAAAAATCTAACCATACATTGATTATATGACTTTAAAGATACACTAATCAAACAATACCTTGACTAGTGACTTTAGCAACATGCTACCTAGATGACTTGTCTTTTATCATTTTTTCTTCATATTTAACACTTTATTTCTTCTTCAAACTTATGATCTTGACTTCTCTTAGTCATCAAAAAAATCTCCAATTTAGTCATGTTTGTATCATTTATAAGGTCATTAGATGATTCATTACACTTCAGCTACACAAAGCACATGTAAAAACACATAAGAAACATCTATGTAGTAATATAATATCATCAAAGCTCAAATCATAGATGATTCATTAAGTTGTCTAGATAACTTCTATAAACTAGACTATCTAATTAGTGTCTTTTTGTTAGAATATCTAGTGCATTTTATATACCTATAACATCTATCGTTTAAGAAGACTTTAAAATCTGGTTTTAATTAATATTTTAAATTAAAATTCATTTAATCCCATTTAGATCAATCCTAATTAGGGGTGGCAATACATGACGAATTGAGTTTTTGAGCTCGCTGACCCTCTTGGACCACCTCGTATAGCTTACGGTTCGTGCAAGCCAATGATAGGGGGAGGCGAGTTGGCCTACATAGCTCGTATAAATTCAAATTGCAAAATAAATTATATGTTTCTAATATTATATGGAAAGACAAATATTCCATAATGCAATAGTAATCATTATGTTGTTGAAAAACGCGCTGCAGAATGATTAACGTTGCAGAATGATTAACGTTTGAACAAAAACCTAAGAGGGAGAGTGAATTGGGTTCTTAATAAAAATTATGCTTTTAAAATTTTCCCCTTTTAATATCAAAGTTGAGTTAAAATTCCTTTTTTTTTTATTTTAATAAACACAATAAAATCAAGAGAGTAGGGAAGAGAAAATTGCACAAGTATTTATACTAGTTCGGATCAAAAGACCCTACGTCTAGTTGTTAATCTAAAAACAACAAGATTAACTTAATCACTAAAATAAATCACAATACAATCATAGATAATAAAGTTTAGGGTTTAGAAAACACCTCTCTTGAATCACACAAGAGATGAAGACACCTCCCTTCAAATCCACAAGGGATGAAAACACCTCCTTTGAATCACACAAAGGATGACTGGTTTCTCCTAGCAACCACAACAACACTCAATCACTCAAGATCCCACTTGATGAAAGTTATCACTCTACCCACACTAGATTTTTCAAAGCCTTCCCACAGAGAGTTCTCAAGTACTCAGACTTCTCTAACTTCTGTATATTTCAAATGAAAGCCAACTACTTTATTTATGGAAACCTATTTAGAAATTAGGTTAAGAATATGAAAAGTTAAGTCATAACTGCCATAGATATCGATTATCATAAGTGATAATCAATTATCACATAAACTTTTATAAAAACATTTTTTTCGCTGTGATAATAAATTATCAGCCATGATAATCTATTATTAGTAAGTGATAATCGATTATCACTTGATAATCGATCATCACAGAGACTTTTCTCAAAAATCAGTTTTAACTGAGATAATCGATTATCACTAAGAATAATCGATTATTCTAGTGAGTTTTTCAAATAAATAAAATTCTCTTGGTGCTCTACTGCTAGGGTTTTGTCTTTTTGACTCTTGACATACTAATTGAACTGTTTTAAATAACATACACATATTACAAGACTTAAACAACTAAATCCCTAAGTCTTCAATGTATCTCTTGAATTGAAGCATTTTTTTAAGTCTTCAACATTTTTCCATGCATCATCATCAAATCTTCCATACTTCTTCATAAGTCATCATCATTGAAACTCCTTATTGAATAAAGATGTTTATCTTTTTTTTTTGTCAACATATGTGTGTAACATATGTGTGTATAAGATTATTAATTAAACATTTAGATAAATTTGCAAATATAACCATTATGATTAATAGTGCTTATAATTTCAATAAAAAGTCTTAAAAACCACAAATGAAAAAAAATCAAGATTCAAAAGGTATAATTGTTAATTTGTTTTGAACGAATATTTTATTTGTTATGTTTAAATTATTTTATTTTCTATGCAATGTATTATGCTTGTTAATTCAAAATTACAAAATAAAAAAATAAACAAGTTTTATGCGTAGGTCAAATGTTATGTGGAACAAAACAAAGAAACTAATTCATTTATGTGGGAGGAGCTGGTCTAACCCACTTTTCATGTATCAAATGCCAGCGAGGCAAAACAAGGTGACTCAACTGGTATTGTCACTTCTAGTCTCAATTAAATCATTAATTTATATTCATATGTATTTACATAAAAACTTTTGTTCTAAAAGTGCTTCAAATACACCAATCAAGTATATATTGCATTGCTCAAATATTAATATTTTTAAATTTTTTAATTTAAAAAATATAATTTTTACTATTTCTAATTTTCTTTTTTTCCATTTCTACTTTTACATCAATAAATAGAAATAATATCAAATGATGATATATACATCTAAAATATACTTTACGTGTTAAAATAATTATTTATTAACAATCTCAACTATAATATAAATTATATACTTATAAAATGTATAACATAAATTTATTTTACAAAAAAATATTGTTCTATTTATTGCATATATTAAAATATTAAATATCAAATATTAGTTATCTTAAAAGTTATATACACTGTGAATTTTTGTAATGAAATAATAATATTTTTTCAATGACAAGTTGTCGAAATTCAAAGTCCAACGATGGCGCAAACCAATCAAAACGTGGAAAGACGTTATTCAAACCCTCCCAATAACGAACAATCCTTCATACAGATACGAACCCCAGCGTGCGCGTCTTCCTCTATTATCCCCCTTTCCTTCTACTTCTTTTTGCAACAATTGAACCATCCTTCACACAGGTACGAACACCAGCGGTTCCTAATTTCAAGTTTCTCTTAGAATTTTTTATTACATCTTCTTACTATGGTTCATTTCATTGCCTTGTCCTTCTAATTTCCTCCAACCTTTTTCTTTTGGCCGAAGCATCATTTTGGGATTTATTAGTGCCTGCTAATTGACATGCATGCAATTTTGTGCCTTAATTACGCGCAATTAATCACCACATTAGTTGTTTATTTTCCTTTTAGAAATCTTAGTTTTTTGTAATATCGCCGAATCATTCGCTACGGTGTATTGGTTATATAGGAAAACCATCTTAGCGTAAAGTTGACTTTATTTCATCTTCATATAATGTGAATTTGTTTGTTTCCATGATTCTGCGTTTTTTAGATTATGCAAACGCTTCTTAGTTAGTCGTACTAGGATGACTACCATGACATGAACACCTTAATATATACTTGGTCACCACCTAGAGCAATTACTAAGCCCAAATGGTTCAGGTACTATATTTGACTGGATTAGGAGCTGTACTCTCTCTGTCACGTAGGAATATTTGCTGTTAAAATAATGAATAGGTGTTGGAATTTTCTTTCAGTGTATATGTAAGGTCCTTATAGGACAATTTTGAAATAATAAAATGGCAGGGAAGAAAGTCATCTCTTGTTCTAGTTGGTTTTCATTTCTTTTTCCCTTGTGAGCCTGCAATACTTAATCGCCACCCAAGAAACAAGTGACTGTTTATGCCAATTGTTTATGATGCGCATTCTGTATGCGTGTCGTGCGATTGTGCTGCAATTGCTTCTCAAGAGCTGGCTATTATCATTTTATTTTTTGTTGTGCCTTTTTATGTTACGATCTCACTTGTGATTGTGTCCTCTTGTTGTGTTCTTATTTGCAGTTGCAGTTGACCGTGGAGGGTGAGGACAGTGAGTCTTTCAGATTATCATCCAGCGTTTCATTTTAGCAAATGATTTATTTGGTTAAGAATTTGCAATATTCAGCATATATGATATGATAAGAACTGAAGGAAGACGCATGGATTTGCTACTTGTTATGACATACAAGAACGGCCATAGTGTGTTGTTATATGTTATTGTTGGGCATAACTAGGATTGTTTGTTGGTGTGAAAAATATATAGTACCCGGCCAGTAAAACGGATTCCTGATGTAATGGCACACTCTTTTAAGGTCAGGGCGGTGTCTATGTTGGAAGCTGTACAGGAGATTGCCATCTACATTCATAGGTTTCACAATCTTGACCTTTTCCAGCAAGGGTATACATCAATTTCTGTTTTCTTCTTTCAAGTGTTGTTATAAGGACTCCTTTGTTACACTAGTTGACATGCATATTTTGTGTTACATAGATGGTATCAGATTAAACTTACTATGAGATGGGAAGATGATGAAGATGTATCTTTTGGAATCCCAGCTAGAGTTGTTCAATATGAAGGTAATTTGTCAAAATTATGCTCTATATTATTTATACCCATGTGTTTGAGGAATATGCATCTATTGTACTAAGCCACATATTCAGTTAAATTTTGCCCATAATTTAACCTGTTGATAAGTAGTGTAATTATGCTATCAATACAATCATTTAATTGTGCTGCCATTTCATCAGAGAAATTACCATGTCATTTGCAATATGTTGCATATGTAACAAACTTAATGTGTAGGACATGTATAGATCAGCTTGAGGGGTAGTCTTAATCAATGTAAATTTGATTTGTTGTATGCTGTTACTTGAATAGTAATAGTAATTGTTTACAATAAACACATGTACTCCAGTTTCTCTATAGTTTAAGAGATCCTAAAAATTGAGGGATTCAATTTTGCAATACATTGAATGTCAACAAGGGCTGAGAGGATTTCTCTCAGAAGTGTTTTAAGTTGTCAAAGAACTTGAAATGTGAAGTAATTAAAATAAGGGCAATACAAACCAATTCAATCCTTAAATATTTTTTGAATATTAAATTTTTCAAGGATTTTCATCTAACAAATACGGTCTTTGTTCTTGTAGATTTCTTATCTCATCACAGCTAACACAAGAAAAAATCTGATGGTTAACTCTTGATGCTCACAAAGAATGCTTTGGTTTGATGATCTTAGTTTTGAGTAATGACTCTTAGAAATCAAAGGTTTGATGATCTTCAATTTGAGAAATGATTTAGAAGGGTCCTGGATTTTGTAACAAAATTTTCAAGCAAAGAAACTGTTGTCAAAAGTGTGGATTGTTTTTTGTTGGAGATTCCAAATTGACTAGGGTTATCATTAGATTTTAGTATATAAGTAGATGTAAATTTCACCTTATAAAGTCAGTTTTGTAGAATTAAATTAGACTTAAATTCTACTCTTTTAAGATGACATCAAAGCCATTCAGAGTACATCCTAAACAAGTTTGTTGGGTCTATCGTGTTGCCCTCTATCGAGTTCCTCCCCTAGTCCCATGGTCAAGATGTCTAGCCTTCAGTATGATGAGGTGTGTTGGAGATCTAACATTGACTAGAGATATAACCAAATTATGGTATAAAGTGGATGCAAACCTCAACTTAAAAAAATTGGTTTTTGTAAAAAGAGAAGATGGAGAACTGTTTTCTGTGTCTCATTCCAAGGACCCAAGCCCACAATATATACAAGAGTACAACCCTAAGAGAAAGATCTTGACAACTATACAAAGTTAATGCAGAGAATAAAAAGAAATTTGGAACAAATCATAAACAAATCAAGTGCCCATAGTAACGTCCCTAAACTTATGCATTATATAATATTGCTCCTACAATCACGGTAATCATATTTCTGCCAATAGCTTTGTAGGCTTGAGTTAGACTTAATTTATAATTTTTTAAGAGTTTTCATTACTCATGAGCTATTTAAAGAACATAAAAAGGAACTAAATAACATTGTTCTGTGAGTGTTTATTACTCTGTTGTGTGGTGATTCTAAATGGGGAAATTGTTGGTTGTGGACTCAATGAGTTGCTTTCGAAGTTGTTGCAACCGTTTCTGGTGATGACAAGAGAAAGAAGTTTCAAAGGGTTTCAATGGTGCTAGAGAATATCTTGTTTCTTCAACAATTTGAAGGTGGGGTGACGGGAAAACAAATTTTGTTTTGTTGGATTGAGATGGAGTGTGAGGAATTTTAAAAATCCTACCTATTTCAGTGAAATTTAAAATTTCTTACTGTAAAATGATAACTGTTAAACAATGAGACAGAGAGAATTATTGAACTGAAATCATACGTTTCTAAGACAACATAGGTGGATTTATTTGTATTGAGAATCGAAAACAATAAACAAGGGAGATTTAATTTTCTTTAATAATAAAAAATCGTACTAGAATGAAATGAATGATAAACTGTACTATTGAAATGTGGGTGTAAATATGCACATTTATTGTACAATAACTATAGATTGATTGAATAATAAATATAGATTTGATTGTAAGGAATCCCTAAAATTAAGGGATTGAGCTTAGGAGTTTATTTAGTAGATTTGCTCCTGATTTAGAGTCATTTCGGGATATTTGTTTCCTTTATTTCTAGAGATTCATTTCCTTTAGTTTAGGAGATTTATTTAGTTTTATTAGGCTTTCATGTTTCTTTTTAAGCACCCATGTATTGTTTCTTTCTGAAATCAAGAAAAGTAATTCCACATTTATTGCTTACCGCCTACACATTTTTTCATATGTACTAATTATTAAGAAGTGAATTTTAAGTCTAATTCAGTTTCACGTGGAACAATAGGCTTTGCTAGGATAAACTTTAACCCATAACTCTCGTACCATGTTAAATATAGTGAAAAACTAGGTATGGGATTAATCTCCCTTGTGTAAAAAATACACATAGGGTATTGTATTTATACTAAAGAAAATGTGGGCTAAGTCCAAAATACAAATAATGATAAAAAAGAAATAATAACAAATAAGTAGAAGATAAAAGATAAGATATCTAAGATATCTAACGATGGATATGGTCCATACTTGATAAGAGTGAATTGTACCAAGAACATGAGACTAAATGTTCTTAGAGAGTGTGGATTGAAACCAAGCAAGTGAGATTTGATCTTAGACTTCCCATTCTTCATATGCGGGGTTAATAGTCCAGATTCGTGGTCATCTTCAATGTGAAAATGAGGAGGGATAACCAGATTAACAACAAAAGATGGAGTTTATGAGCCTTAACCACAGGCTCAACCTGCTGCTTCCAATGGAGATAATTGGAGTGATGAAGCTGCACGGCTAGTACAAAATTAAATAAAAGTAAAAACTGACTTAGACATACCACTAATAAATTATAACAATAGCATACTAGAAATTGTTTTGAATTTTTATGTTTATCCAAACTATATTTTATTGAATAGCAATACTTTCTTTATTGAATACCCCAAAAGATTAAATTGCTCTCTTCAACTTTTTAGTCCAAACACAACGTTAGTTTAGAGTGTTATTTACTTGATATTTTACTTGCTGAAATGAAAGTTGATACTTGAGGTGTTTGTGATGGCTTCTTGGAAAGAAAGGAGATCCGAATCTTCTTTTGTAATTCTTGAAACTACCACTGAATGATTTTCTTTGTGCAAATGCATATTAATTCATATGAAAACTTTTGTAGAAGCTGTTCTGTATGTGCTGAAACAATATTGACTGTGGTAGAAAATTTCTTATTTGCAGCTCATGATCTGCGTGCTAGCAGTATATACGGTATTTGGAGGATTGATGACACGGACAATAGTTTCTCGACCCAGCCCTTTCGGATAAAATATGCTAGGCAGGACATTCATTTATGTATGATGATCTCATTCAAATTATCCCTAAGTAGATTTGAGGTGATGATCTATCTCGCTTTCTTCTCTTTCTATAGGGTATTGAGGGGAAAGGAAATATTAGGCATTGCCATTGTTGGGTGCTAAATTATCTGTCGGGTGATAACCTAGGTCTTAATACTATTTTAGGTGTTAACAAAGTTGAGATCTAATTACTCATACATTGTTTATGCACTTCATGATAGACGTGTCTACTGAGACACAGGTGTCCAGTGATGCTAACAACAAAAGACCCGGAATGGCTTTCAGTTACAATTTAGTTGATGTGAGGACCGGTTGTAGTTTTTAGTTCATGACGTGGTATTGAGCCTATATAATAAAAGTTTTCTTCAGTTTGGTCCTCTTCATCCCTTATTCTTGTAGTAAAAAAGTTAAATTTGAGCACAACTCAGGTGGGCTTTTTGCGTTGTGCATTTGTCTGCCCTAGGGAATTTTTTGTGATGGTGCATGTTTGACATGTCATATAGAACCATTCATGTGACTTTACGTAAAAGTTTAAATTTTTGGTATCATTCGTTCATGACAAGAAATTTCTGTTGCGAAATTTATTTTATTAGCCATACCTCACTAACATGTCTTTGTTGGACTTTGGGAATTGAGACTGCTGTTGGAAGTGCTAGTATGTGATTTTACAAATCTGAACAGTATGATCCTATTAGATCAGAAATCATGTTCTGATGGAGGAACGGGATCACTATCAGTGACAGCACAGAGCTGTCTAACTATACAATTAAGTGTCCGATTTTGACTACCTTTGCTCTTTAATTCAATATTCTTATCCAATTTAACTGTGTTTTTGTGGTTCTTAATTGCAGGTTTTACCTACAACAGGTGTAATTTTAAAGTTTGAGCTTATGTATGCTCCTACATTTGAAAATGGGTGAGTGATTCAAGTAGTATATTCACTGGGTTATTGATATGTTGCCAAAGCACACTGTTGTTCCTTTTTGGTTCATCTCTCCTTAGTGAAATCTGTACACTAACCGGAGTGCACCATCTACAGTGCTGACTTGCAAGCTTCTTTGGATGCTTACCCAGCTGCTGTCCATGAATTCCGAATTCCTCCTAAAGCTCTTCTAGGATTGCATTCATATTGTCCTGTACATTTTGATGCTTTACATGCAGTGCTGGTTGATGTCAGTGTACATGTAAGTTTACTGAAAGCTGCCTCTAACCAATCTGCATCGAAGGTACCCAGGTTTGTCACATTAGCTAATTTTCAGTATGAATCTATAAGGCCTTCATTTAAAATTTCTGTTTCTTTTTATAATTTCACTTAAGAAAATATTTAATTGGAAGTTTTTTTATGTATGTTTTTGATTACATAGACTAACCTCTTCACATGCTCTGGTTTTAGCTTTTCTCGCAATGCTGCATTTGTTGCTGATAGAAGTTATGACTCATTGAACCAAGTATGTTCTAGAGATTGGATGTCTCTTTTTTCATTGAGATCACTTTGAAGTACTGATCCATTTGTTGTTTCTCAAAATACATATTACAAATTTATCCTTGCATTCATTTATTCACTAGGCTTCTTGAAAACTGGCACTTGGTCCTCAATCATAATATTTGTGCCATTCTTAATCTCTATTACTGTGTGAACTTTGCTTAGTCAAAGGTAAAAAGTTGTTCATTATTATATGTCGGCTGTGTCTTTGTGTCATGTTCTTATATTATGACCTTATCAAGTTCTACATTGTGCTTTGTTTGAACCTGTTTACCATGTAGATGATACATAGCGCATATTCAAAAGTACCTTTCTATTTAAGTGTTCCCTGTGAAAAATAGATAAAAATACAAGAGAGTGTTGAATTGTGTTTTAAAAACTTCTTGGTAATACACAATCAGATGATGATTTTACTTGACAGACCATTTGTTAAAAGTATTTTCTAAAGATTTGGTTCGTATATCTCTCATTCTTTTAGTTAGTGAAATAAACAAATATAAAGGAAAGAAAGATTTGTGTTGTGACTTTTATACCAATTCTTCTAATAGTGTAGACTATATTCAATTATCAATCAACTGAGTGAGTTTCACTACTGCTACATGTTACAAACTAAGTATTATTTGGAACACAACAACTCTTGGCTAATAACCCTATTAGAAGTGGACTTTAAGCCTAACTCAACCCCACAAAACCGGCTTCACAAAACTGTTACTTAATTCTCTCCTACCAAAACCCTCTTTGCACCAAACCAAAGGAAATAAACAATAGTACATAGACCCGCAAAAGCCCCAACTGATCCAACAACCAGAAACACCAAAAACTCCTTCAAGTTTCTTCCTTCATGTGAAGAAGGCACTATGATGATGATGATGATGATGGTGGTGGTGGAAACAATGGCACAGCCAGTGGAACTTCTGTTGGGCAAGCATAACAAATACTCCGAGACCCATGACAAAGAGCATCAAAATCAGGATATGTGCTACAAGAGCTATCACATCCACCCTCAACACAAGGAGCTGGGAGAATCTCTAACAGATCTATGAAGCCGGTTTTGTGGGATTGAGTTAGGCTTAAAGTCCACTTCTAACATGGTATCAGAGCCAAGTTAGAGCCTATCCTAGCGAACTTTCTTGGACATTCTGTTTCATCCGATATCGGGCCGCTAACGGACCACTCACTAATTTCTTGTCCCACGCACGAGATGAATATACCTCGGTGTGAGGGGGTGTGTTGGAAGTCCCACATCGACTAGAGATAAGGCCAATTCATAATATATAAGTGAGGTGCAAACCTCACCTTACAAGCCGGTTTTATAGGGTTGAGTTAGGCTTTAAACTCACTTCTAACAAACCCAAATATTATTTGGACACATAGTCACTTGAGTATATTTTGGAACTCAGCCCCTCTTGGCTAAGCAACCAAGTATTCTTTGAAACCCAGCCACTCTTAGCTAACCTATTGAGTGTTGTTTTGGAACTAATCATACTAATTTTTGAGATTATGTAAGGGTTGATTTTCTAGAAATTTGTAACAACTGGTTATATTGTATCTTATCTTTATTTAAACAAGGGAAGTTGGAAATATTGTATGGCTATTATTTAGGGATTCTTGATGATCGTATCCTAATTTAATTTAATTTAATTTAATTATTTTATTGTTATATTTTAACCGGTATGTATGTGTGTGGGATGAAACATAATTTAGATATCCTTCAACCTTTTTCCTTTGTATACATTACTTTTGGGCATTAACTGAATTCTTTTTGACCAACTAGGTTTCGAGTGATGTTGCCTCTGTAAAGTTGAAAAATGCCATGCTTGTTAAAGCATTACTAACAGCTCATGATATATTATTTGAAGAACTGCAAAAGCTTAGCAAAGCAGTTGGTCAAGCTATAGATGTTTCACAGGTTCTGTCCAAACGGAACAGTATGAAGTTAATAAACTGTGTTCCGCAATTTGATCAGTTTACAACTGAAGTTGAAATTTCAGGTCAAGACAAGCCACAAAATGGTCCCGAGGTCCTTAGGCTTTATTCAAAAAACAATTGCTTCTTGCTTTTCCTTTTATGTCACTCTAGGATTTTATTAATTAAGTGGTCTCTTGTGCAGGGTGGAAATGGAGCTCTAGCTTCTGAGAATGCTGAAAAGCTTAGTTCTTTGTCAACGAGAGAGCTGTTGAACTGTTATCATTCAGTGGGAAATCAATTGTTGTATTTATGGAACATATTTCTGAAGTTCCACAGGTTTGCTTTTTAAAGGCTATGATTCAGAAGTCTGGGTTTATTTACTCACCTAATATGCAAGTATATATTTTGTTTCAGCTGCCCATTTGGTCAATTATGGAATGTTTTCTTCTAGGGGCAGATAAATGACACATTAGCTTCTGTTCCCCTTGTTCAGTCTTTTCTATATTTCGTTTCAGATGATATTTTTGCATACAAATCCACATTCAGTGTTTCACATGCTGGCATTCTTATAGCGTGAGAATGTTGCAGTTAACTGTGGCCAATATACTTAGCATTTTTCATTACCCATGCAAGAGAATAATGATAAAAAATTACCTTGTTTAATCAGCTATAACATTTCTTGTTTCTAGGGATAACAAAATAAAGATTCTAGAATTTTTGCATGAGACATGGGCTAAGGATCGAAAAGCTGAATGGTCAATATGGATGGTGTACTCTAAGGTTGAGATGCCTCATCATTATATAAACAGCCAGAGTGATGAGTCTCCCCATCGTGCAGCTAACAAAAGAATTTCCAGTATGTGGAAGCTACCTGATGAGGTAGGTACTTTACTGTTCCTTCATTTTCTATAAAGTAGCTTTGCAGAGGTACTTTGTAAAATTAATTTTAGAGCAAATAACTAATTGCATGATCTTCTTTTGCCTTAAACTATACAGCCTCCTGAGACTGCTGCTACACGTGCAGAACTTCGTCGAAGAAGCATAGCACAAATGAGGGTAGTTATCAGCTCATGAACCAGTAGCTCTTTTTTTCATTTGCACATGGCCTTTGAATGGATTCCATCTTTGCAGATTAACAACCGGTCAATTCAAGATATGCACATATTTGGAGATCCTTTACACATACCAATTGTGATTGTTGAACGTGTGATGAATGCACCACGCCGAACTATCAGTGATAATTCATACTTGAGAAATTTAGAACTCACTAGCATACAAACTGGGCTCAACTTGGACTCGGCAAACGATATATCTGCTCCACAAAGTAGTCCTCGTGTCTTGAAGATTGTTGTGTTTGTTCATGGGTTTCAGGTAAGTCTTATACCCATGCACTTTTTGGAATTAGTACTGTATTTTTTAGGGTTAAATATGTTTTTGGTCCCTTAACTTTCAGTGAATTTTGAAATTAGTCCATTTTGAAACTTTGGACCAATTTAGTCCTTCATCTTTCAGAATACGTGGATTTAGTCCTTTTAATCAAATTTTGTTAGGTTTATTTGATATTTCGTACGCATTTTAAGATTGTATTTGAGTTGTTTATACTGTTTGACACATTTTTGCTTTAATGTTAAGTCAAATACTATTGTGAAACGCGCTTGAAATGTCAAATAAATTTAACAAAATTTGATTAAAAGGACTAAATCCACGTATTTCAAAAGATGAAGGACTAAATTGGTTCAAAGTTTCAAAGTGGACTAATTCCAAAATTTACTGAAAGTTAAGGGACCAAAAACATATTTAACCCTATTTTTTATATATCTTAGTTTGTTGGATTGCCCACCTTATTTTATAGACATTGGGTCAAGCAAAAATGAACGGATAGTTGGCTGTCTTTCGAGAAAGCTGGCAAAGCAAAAAGCCTAACCTCATCATAAAGAGTTTTTTGGCATAATAGTAAAAGTGTTGTTGAGATTTGCCAAGAATGGATTGTATATTTCTATTTTTCCTCTTTCCAAATTTCCGTGTGAACTAGGTGTAGAGAGATATGGTATATATTCATGTGATAGAAATAGAAAAACTAAGAAAAATTTATACATATATCGTACCTAGCATTATAGAGGGAATGGCCCAAACCCAAATATAAAATATTTCTATAATATATCTAATACTCTACCTCAAGTTGGAGTATATAAATCATATGCACCAAACTTGTTACAAATATAATTATCAAAATTTTGAAATGAGAGGAAAGATGGAGAGAACTTATTATTATTTCATTGAATCAGAAAGAATACACAAGGTGAGCATATATAGGTTCAAGAGAGGTTACAATAGTTACACACTAATCATGGTAGAAAGTAGAAAAACCATATAAGTAACTAACATCCAGTTGAATAACTGAATGTTTACATTTATATCTCTAGTACCCCTCTCAAATTCAAGGTGTGGGCAGTTTTCTCATAAGAAGTTCAAAACGGTTAGAAGAAAGAGGCTTGGTGAGAATATCTGCCCACTTATCCAAACTAGGTGTTAAGATATCATTAGATATCTTATCTCTATCTTATTTTCAGTTTCTATTGTTATTATTCTTCATGTGTATTTTGGGCTTAACCTATACTTTATTTATTATAAATACAGTTCTTATGTGTATTTTCTACACAAAGGAGATTAATCCCATATCTAATTTCACTATATTTAATATTGTTCTGATACCAACTTGAAAAAGATTAAAGAATAAGAGAAAATTTTATTGAATCAAACTTTTGAAACAACATACAGATAACTCTAACCCTAAAGTAATGAATACAAAGAGATCTCTGCAATCGTCTAAAAGAACACATGTAATTAATTATAATATCCTATTGTAGCATATCTACTATATTTTCTTTTTATTCAATAGGGACTAAAACCAACTCTGCTAAATTTGAGAGACTAAAAATGGATTAATCCAAATTTCAAAGACTAAAAGCATAATTAAACCTATAAAATCTTTAAGTACGTTAATAACTCATGAAATAACCATCCTTTGTTCCTTGATATTTTATTTTGTAACCAAAAACTTTGCCAAATTTAGTGTTTAGGGACTAAAAAAAGGGTTTAATCCATATTTCAGTGACTAAAAACATAATATTGTAAATAGCATACATAACTTAAGAAATAACCTACCAACCAAAAGCCTTATGATTTGGTTCTTTATGCACTTCATGTCTCTTGATTTAATTCTCTTATTTTCTCTTCACCTGATCATGGTTTCGACTATTTCCATAGATATATGTGTAAATGTGACAGTACTCCGTGCTCCAAAATGAATCTTGGGTTCATGAAATATAGGAAACATGCTTATTTTCCACTACACATGAGGTCTAATACATTGGACTCTGAAAATTTGAAACGATACGTGAGTTGAACAAAAAACAAGGCATTAGTTACTTGTACCACCTAAGTTAACACAATTACATTGTCTATCGATGTCATAAATATTCAACAAAGTTTTACGTTGGTTGTAAAATTTAACAACCATGCTCTTTTATATCCAGACTTGGGAATGGTTGTGTAAAGAATTGCACGAAAGCATAACGTTCACAAATTTCTTGTGTGTGTATATTTTTCATTGTTCGAAGATGGTTGGATGCTTATTCTTCATGACTTAAAATATTTCAGGGGCATCATTTGGATCTACGGCTTATTCGAAACCAGTGGCTTCTGTTAGACCCCAAGATAGAATATCTTATGTCAGAGACTAATGAGGATAAAACTTCAGGAGACTTCAGAGAAATGGGTCGGCGGCTAGCTAAGGAAGTTGTTTCTTTTGTTAAAAAGAAAATGGATAAAGCCGCAAAATATGGGAGTTTAGGAGATATTAGACTAAGTTTTGTTGGACATTCTATTGGTAACCTCATTATAAGAACAGCACTAGCAGGTGGGTTATAACTTTAGAATTGATGGTTTTCATCTAATTTAAATTAGGAGCTAAATTTTGTCTTATGTTTGCAGAGAGCATGATGGAACCATTTCTAAGATATCTACATACATATGTTTCGGTATCTGGTCCACACTTAGGGTATCTTTACAGTTCAAACTCTTTGTTTAATTCTGGATTGTGGCTTTTGAAGAAACTAAAAGGTACACAGTGTATTCATCAACTAACCTTCACAGATGATCAAGATATTCAAAATACATTCCTCTATAAACTATGCAAGGTAAGAAGTGTTCTACAATGGTCAGAATCAATTAACAGAAGCATTAACTTAAAGTCTATTCTTTTGAATAACTTTATTTGACATGTGACATTTAGCTGTTACTGTGGGGTCGTAACATTTTCTAAATTTCACAATTTACTATCTCTTCACTAATTTTCTTAGTATTTTTGTCCCATTTTTCTATACCTCAGTTATTTAACTTGCCATTGCTATTAAGAAAATTCTACGTTTTGTGGTCTTTTCTTGCAATAAATAGAGATGTTTTATTGTTTTACGTTTTAGATCATGTTTTGTGGTTATTTTATATGTAGAACATTCATCCATTTTGTGGTTGTTTTACGTTTTAGATCCTATTTTTAAGGCTAAAAATTCTCGCATACTTTTTATTCATATTGATAACCTTTAAATACAAGAAAAACATACCTGAGAATTGATAACAATTCCACTCACTAATCAGAAAATAAATCAAAAATAAAATTACCCATAAATTTGTTGCCACCCATTAACACCCATGTTTTTTAGATTTAAAACTCAACAATAGGAATAATGCTCCAATAAACTCTAATAATAAATACTTTTGGATTTTCAAAACTCCTTGTATTAGTACTATTGACTCCAAGTATCTCTGTCAAGTTCTCGAAACACCCTTTTGGAAGCACCTTTCTAAAGATGTCTGCCAATTGATCTTCAATCTTGCAATACTCTAACAGAACTTCATGCTCTTTCTAACTTTTCTAAGAAAATATAGCTTGATATTGAATTGTTTATTCTTGCCATGAAAAATTGAATTCTTAGAAATTCCAATTGCTGGTTGATTATCTACGAACACTTTAGTTGAGCCTGTCTGAAGCACATGTTGATGAGCCCGAATTTTCTTCAACCACAAGGCTTTTATTAACTTGCAATAGCAGCTGTAGATTTCGTTTCTGCAGTATAAAACTACAATATCTTGCTTCTTGGAAGCCCAAGAAAACACTCTAGAACCAAATATAAAGCAATAACCGGAAGTGTTTTTAATATCATCCAATGAACATCCCTAATCAATGTCAAACAAATCATAGAAATTGAATTCTTGATTATAATTTGTAGGAATAAAGCATACAAAGTCATAGGGTGAAATCCTTTTGTGTCTCAAGCACAGCGAAGAAACATGTTATATATATATATATATATATATATATATATATATATATACATATATATACATAGAAGTCATAGATTTATTCTATGATTTTGCATTAGATCTTGCCACTACATTGTGTTTCTTGCTTTTTTAGGAACCTATAAAGACAATATATTTTGGAAGTGGATCTCCTATTAGTGGGAGGGCCTGAGTATCCTACAACTTAAGTGACTATTGTGTCCATATAACAAACCAAGTCTCCTTTAATGTACTATAGAATGTGAATGATTGCATTCCAATGTCATGCACATGGAAAATTAAGAAATTGATTTATCACACCGACCGCAAAGGAGAGGTAAGGATGGGTGACCATAATGTTGCTTATTTTCCTAGCCAATCTTATCTCTTGGTATCTGGAAGTTTGCCCCCTAACTTGGTGGAAGTTTACTATTGTGATCTCTTGAAAACAGAAGGGAATAATTATTTATTCCTTATTGATGATTATTAGGTCAGCTGACCTATTTAAACGTATACATATGTAATGGAGCATATTCTTAGAAAGAATAAATCCCTATAACTACGGGATTTTATTCTTATTACAGTCTTCCTAAAATTAAAACAAAATCTCAACTAATTAAGACACAATAGATAAAACATCTGCAATTAATGTTGGCTATCGTAACAGCTTGCTCCTTGACACTCCTCCTCAAGCTGGTGAATAAATATTTTTCATTCCCAACTTGGATACAATTCCTTCAAACGTGATACTGTGTAGACCTTTAGTAAGGATATCTGCAAGTTGATCTTGTGTAGATACAAAAGGAGTACAAATCAACCCACTTTCAAATTTTTCTAATAAAGTGCCTATCCACTTCAATATGTTTAGTCCTATCATGTTGTACTGGATTATGAGCTATACTAATGGTAGATTTATTGTCACAATATAATTTCATAGGTTTCTCCCATCTTATCTTCAGATCATCTAGTATAATCTTTAACCATAGAAGTTCACATATTCCTTGAGCCATGGCTCTAAATTCTGCTTCGGCACTTGATCTTGCCACGACATTCTGCTTCTTACTTCTCCAAGTCACCAAATTTCCACTAAGAAATGTGCAATATCCAGTGGTCAATCTTTGGTTCACAATTGACCCAACATTGTCTGCATCAGTGTATGATTCAATACTTAGGCTTTGGTTTTTTCTGAGCAAAATCCCTTTGCCTGGAGTACCTTTTAGATACTGAATAATTATGAAGACAACATGTAAATGTGCCTCTTTTGGTTGGTGCATAAATTGACTTACTAGGCTGACAGCAAAAGCAATGTTTGGCCTGGTATGGGATAAGTAGATGAGCCTGCCTACAAGTCTTTGATACATCCCTTTATCCATAGCCACATCCTCCTCCATACTTCCTAATTTCATATTCGGATCAATTGGAGTGCTTGCTAGTTTACACGCTGTTCTGCCAGTTTCCTTAAGCAAATTCGTAACATATTTTTGTTGAGAAATGAAGATTCCTTTCTTAGAGTAGGCTACTTCAATTCCCAAAAAATACTTGAGTTTCCCTATATCTTTATTTCAAATTCTGCTGCAAGACATTCACTCAGCTTTTGCTGCTCTCTCTTGTCATCTCCGGTTACAATAATATCATCTACATAAACCAGCAAAATAGTTACTTCCCCTGAAACTGAGTGTTTGAAAAAAAGAGTATGGTCTCCCTGACTCTGTTTATAACCAAACTTGTCATCATATTAGAAAATCTACCGAACCATGCTCTAAGAAATCCATATAAGGCCTTTTCTAGCTTGTATACAGTTCTTGAGACTGCCATTTCAACATAACCTAGGGGTAACTCCATGTAAATTTCCTCTTCAAGATCTCCGTGTAGGAATGCATTCTTTACATCAAATTGTAGTAAGTCCCAACCATTACTCACTGCTAATGATAATATGACTCTAACCGTATTCATTTTTACGTCTGTGTAAATCCTTTAGCCACTAACCTTGCCTTGTATTGTTCAACTGTTCCATCTGCTTTATACTTCACAGTAAATACCCATTTGCACCACCTTTTTCCCTCTAGGTAAGATAACAAGCTTCCAGGTCTTATTTTTGTTCAGTGCTTCCATTTCAACATCCATGGCTTATTTCCATTTTCTATTAGATAATGCTTCAGATGCAGAAGATGGTGTGGATATGTTATTCAGATTTGTAAGGAAAGTTGTATGGGTAGGAGAGAACTGTGTGAAGGATAGAAAATTTGATAAAGGATAAATAGGTTTTTTAGTGCATGTTCTAGTTTCCTTTCTAAGAGCAATAGGTAGGTCAAGCTCATTGGGTAGGCTAAGGTTTTCTTGCTGTACTTCTGAGGTTTCCAAAATTCCAGCATCACATTCATTAAACAAATTTACAGGACTAGTAGATGTTATCTCAAATAGTGGTACCAGATTGGATTCTTGAACATGACTAGAAGCTGGAATGACCCTCGTTTTTCTCCTTGAATATACCAAAATTTTCCCAATATTTCTACCATTAGTAATCTCAGTTTCAGATTGGCTTTTAATTTGTAAAGGTTCAATCTCAGGTTGAGTTTTGGTGATAGTAGTTTCGGTCTCTAGTTGTATTTCAATTTCAGGTTGGGTTGGACTATTTTCAGGTATGTCCACATTCATGACACCAACATTAATTTAAGGTCTTGAGAATATTAGAAGCTTATCTTCCCTTAATGGTTCATCTTCCTTTGTTATACTATGCCCCTGAAGATGAGATTCCTTAAAATAACTTTCCTGTTCATGAAAGGTAACATCTCTAGACACATAAATTTTTCTAGATATAGGGTGGTAACATCTATATCCCTTTTGTGTATTTGAGTAACCTACAAAAACACACTTGACAGCTCTAGGATCAAGTCTTCCCCTTTCATTATTGTGAACATGGACAAATGCTATACACCCAAATATTCTAGGTTGAAGTTTGTTTGAGGACTCTATCTGGGGATAGAATGAGGACAGGACCTGCATAGGACTTTGTAAATTTAGAAGTTTTGAGGGTAAACGATTGATTAGGTATGTGGCAGTGAGAATAGCTTCCCTCAAAAAATTTTCGGGACATGATTTTGAAGAAAAAGGGCTCTAGTATGATTTAGAAGATGCCCATTTTTTCTCTCAGCCACCCCATTTTGTTGAGGTGTGTGAACGCACGAAGACTCATGAATAATACTTTCTTTTTGACAAAAAGAATTTAGAGTAATGTTAAAATAGTCCTTGGCGTTATCATATCTGATTTTCTTAATGGTGACACCAAATTGAGTTTTGATCATTGAGACAAAATTTATACACATGGAACTGACTTCAGATTTGTGTTCTAATAAAAAAATCCAAGTAACTCTAGTACAATCATCAATAAAGGTTAAAAACCATTTAGCACCCGAAAAAGTTGGAATATTCGCAGGACCCCAGACATCAGTATGAACAAGAGAAAAAGGTTGATCACTCAATTTATTATTAATAGGAAAAGGGAGATGTCTATGTTTGGCTAACTCGCAAACTTCACAACACATACTCCCTATATCTATGTTTTTAAATAAAGAGGGAAAGATAGTTTTTACAATTTGAAATGAAGGATGCCCCATCCGATAGTGGTGAAGATGAATTTTTTCTTTATCGATCATGGCAAATTCTGTAACAAGAGAGTGACTTTTGTAGACAAATTGGGATTTTCTATGTAATAGAGACCATTCCATTCTTTAGCACGTCCAGTCGTCCACCCCGAGTTCCTGTCCTGTAAAATACACATATTGTTGTCAAATATAGCAGTACAGGAGAGATCCTTTGTAAGTTTTTGAATAGAAATGAGGTTAGTGGATAATTTAGGAACATGAAGGACATTTTTTAATGTGAGGGATGGGTTATGTGGATCTCTCCCTGTCCAACTACAGTTATAAGCGTTCCATCAGTTGTAGAAATTTTTTATTGCCAGGACAAGGTGAGTAGGTGGAAAAATATAGAGGTAGAGGTGTCATATGGTCTGTGGCTCCTGAATCTAATATTCACGAGTGTGAAAAGTTTGTATCCGAAACATTAAAGCCAAGAGAATATGGAATCTTACCAGAATGTATCAAGGTACACATGCATGCAGACTTGTCCATCTTACTTAGAACTGATCTTACTCTTTCTATCTCTTCACGATTCAGTTGCCCCATCTCTTCATTCTGCCCGGTTACAAAATTTACTTGTCCTTGGCCTCCCCTCTTTTGGTTATAAAATTTTTGGCTGCCCCATTCTCGCTTTGGTGGTTTCCCATGTAGTTTCCAACACTTCTCCTTTGTGTGACGTGGTTTCTTGCAATAAGTACACCACACTTCTTCTTGTTTCTTTTCCCCCGCTAGAAAATTGTTCTTCTTTTGGTTAACCACCATTGCTGCTCCCTCTTCTACCTTCATTGCGGTACTCTCAGCAGTAGGAATTTCCAACATTAGATTTCTTCTACTTTCCTCACTTCAGATAATGGCTATGACTTCATTCAGACTTGTAACTCTTTCTTTGCCTAGAATTTGAATCCGAACTTAATCATATTCAGGATTTAGGCCAACTAGGAAATCATATACACGGTCTTGCTCAATATACTCATTGAGTAGAACTGAATCCTCTGAACACTTTGCTTTTATCACACGATAATGATCCAATTCCATCTACAGGGACTTGAGCTGATTAGCATATTCTGTGACAGATTTATTCCCTTTGTTAGCTCCCACAGTTTTTACCTTCACTTCATATATTTGGGCAACATCCTTAGCCTTTGAGTAGGTTTGTTCGACTACCTCCCAAATCTCTTTGGGTGAGTTTAGAAACATACACATGTCACTAATCTCAGGTATCATAGAATTCCAAAGCCACGCCATAATCATTGAATCTTCTTCTTCCCATGATCTGAATCTGGTTTTTGTTTCACTAGGAGGATTTTCTGTAAGATGACTACCCTTGCCTTTGCCTTTTAATATGGTTCATGTAAGATGACTACCCTTGCCTTTGCCTTTGAATCTGTATGCAGAGTGAATATTTTGCAATTCTCCATTATTAGGGACGAATTTGTCACCTGAATCAGGGACAAAATTCACCGCCTCATCCATAAAAGCAAGAATAATGGAATGGAAAAGATAAAGTGCAGCAATGAAGGCTGCAGAAGACAATTGCAGATGCAGTGATGAAGACTGCTTGAAGATGCAACAATGGGCTGCAATAATAAATAAAAACAACATTGAAGGCTGTAGTGAAAAAAACAAACATAGGCAGCGATGAAACAAAATGGATAAAGGCTGCGCAACAGTGGCAATTGCGATTTAGTGCTTTGGGTTACGGTCAGAGACTCCTAGGATCTGGAGCTATGATACCATCTTGAAAACATAAGGGAATAATTGTTTATTCCTTATTGATATTAGGTCAACTGGCCTATTTAAACATATACATATGTAACGGACCATATTCATAGAAAGAATAAATCCCTATAACTACAGGATTTTATTCTTATTACAATCTTCCTAATATTAAAACAATATCTCAACTAATTAAGACACAATAAATAAAAAATCTGCAATTAATGTTGGCTATCGTAACAACTTGCTCCTTGACATGATCCATAATTGTGTTAATGGATGTTAAAAAGTATATTTTAAGCTTAACTTAACCTTATAAAATCGGTTAATAAGGTGAGGTTTGCACCCATTTATATACCGTAAATTAGCCTTATCTCTAGTCGATGTGGGACTTTCAACATACACTCCTTTGTCGAGGCATATACATATGGAGCGTGGGACTAGACATTAGTGGGTGGTATGATGGCGGCCCGATAACAAGTGGAACAATAAACCTAGCAGACAACAAATTTCGCTAAGATAGGCTCTAACTCATGGCTCTGATACCATGTTAAGAAGTGGATTTTAAGTCTAACTCAACCTTACCAATCTCGCTTGTAAGTTAAGGTTTTCACCTTATATACTATAATTTAGTCTTATCTCTAGTTGATGTGAGACTTCCAACAAAGAGCTTGGAATTCATTAGCTCTATGTTCTCTAGAGTATCTGTGTACATTCTCTGAGATATTACAATTCCACTTTTGGATTGTGCTATCTCAATTCCCATGAAGTATATAAGTTTTTTGATGTCTTTTTCTAAAAGTGATGACGAAGGTGTTTTTCTTTTTGTAAAATGTAATGTTGATTGCTACCTATAAGAACAATTTGTCAACAAACACTGCAAACACTGCTAGATAGATACACTCAACTCCTAAATGACGAAAAAACACAATGATCAACCTCACTTCAACTCATACCAAACTATTGGACTAATACAGCGAAGTTGTCTTCGAAATCACTTCAAAATCAGGTAAATCTTTGACCATCTCATATATTTTTCATTTTGAGAAGCCCTTGATAGTGATAATGCCCAAGTATCTTGTGCCACAACTAAGCAACATTTTCTTTTATTGAAAAAACTATTTGCCCCTCCATATTAATGTTATTTTTATATCTCCCACCATCTTCATGTTTGGCCAGTAATACTTCCTCAACAAATCTTTCTTCTCTTATAGCCCTTTGTTGTTCTTGTGCTTGCAAAGAATTCAACAATTATGCCAAGGTGATGTTTGATAGGTCCTTGGTGTTTTCCAACATGGTTATGGTTGTCTTAAATCCTTCAAGTATAGTAACCAAAACTTTTTCAACAATGCGAGAGTCATTAAACACATTACCAAGCAATCTTATTCTATTTGCTATGCCTAAAAGCCTTTTAGAGTATTCTCTAAATTTGTTCACCTTTTGCAATGTTTTATTTGAGTCATTGCTCAATTGTTGAGTAGTGTAGAAACTTCATAATCTTCTTCTACTACTTTCCATAGATTTAAAACCTCCAAGTAGGCTTCTCTTCGAACATTCCAATATGATAATTTTCACCATTGAAGACCGGTAGTGCTATTGTTGATAGATTTGAATCTACTTCCATGCTTTTAGATTTTATTCTCACATGTCCCTTAAGAATAAAGCTGTAATACCCATTCTTAGTAATGGTCCTTCAAGAACTAAGTTGTATTGCAACAATTAAAACAAATCTTCAGATGGGAAGAACTATAACTATTTTGTTTTACAACACACAATTACAGTATTACAACACACAAAAACCAACTTCCCAAAAACTAAAAAACATAACTTCCCATTACCCAACTTCCTATGAGTCAGCATATAACTCCTCTAAACTGCTTCTTAACACTGAAATAATGCTTTTACAACAATAAAGCATGAATGAATGAAGGCTGTTACACTAGAACTGCATGGATGAAGGCTTCACCCTCTTGAAGATAAAATGGCAATGAAGGTCGTAAGTGGTAAGAATAGAGACCAGGGGCTCTAGGAAAAACCTAGAGCTTTGATAACACGTGAAAAAAAAAAAGTGTAGACAATAAGCATAATTATGGAGGTCTATTTGAAGGAAAAACGAAATCCTATTTAAAAGGAAATAAATCTCCCGAAACAAAAAATGAAACTAAATCTTCTGAAATAAACGAAATAAATCTCCAAACATAAGGACTTTAATTCTGGAGCAAATTTACCAAATAAATTCTTAATCCCAATCCCTTAGTTATAGGGATTTCTCGCAAACAAACCTATATTTATTATCCAATCAATCTATATTTATTGTACAGTAAATATGTAATATTTACACAATATTTCAACACATACTTTTTCTTCTAAGACCTGGATCATATATTGTGTGTAGTTTCATTAATCAGATGATGAAGTTCTGATATTTCTTCACATTTCTCTTCTTTTTCAGCGGAAGACCTTGAGTCATTTTAGAAATATAATCTTGCTATCTTCCCCTCAGGTTTTCCCTTGTCTCTGACTATTGAAATCATTTCCGGACACTCCTTTTATTATCATTTCTTAACAGTGAATACACTTGCACTTTAGGTATAATATGGGTATTTTAAATTGGAGTTGATAGATAGTATCTTTCGCATATATAAATGCATTCGAAGTTTGATAATTTTTTCTTAATAAATGTTACGTGTCTAGTATCATGGCGCATCTGAAATGAATCCAAATGCCAAATAAACAAGAATTCTGGATTTTTCCTTTTTTTTAGAATAAAAAGCTGGCAGATGAACTTTATATTCAAAAGTAGTAAGATTTTGTTGGAACTATTTTATCGTTCTGAATTTAGATCAAATGGAATACTAAGTGGTTGTTTGGTATCAGAAAATGCTTTTGCTTTCACTTTTGATAATAAAAATGTCATTTATTGTCACTTTTGCATTTTATTTTATTTTTGAAGAAAGTTTGTAAATAAGAAAATAAAATGGAAATAAGATAGCATTTTTACAATTAAAAGTGAAAACTATAAATAAATAAAAAATTATTCAAAGTAAGCAGACCTTAAATATGTAAGGAATCTGGTGTGCGATGAGGCACTATTTCTAAGTTAAGGAAATCCGCTTTGAATCTCTGCGTTTTTCTTTTCCCATCCCTGTGGCTTCTTATTATTGGTTTTACTTGGATTGATTTGATTTGGTGGTAAATAATTAATTTTTTCAGGATGGTTATGTGCCTTACCATTCTGCTAGAATTGAGTCATGCCAGGCTGCTTCACATGACAATTCAAAGAAGGGTAGAGTGTTCCTAGAGATGCTGAATGATTGTTTGGACCAAATTCGTGCCAATCCCTCTGAACGTCGAGTTTTCATTCGTTGTGATGTTAATTTTGATGCCACTTCCTACGGCAAGAATTTAAACTCTATGATTGGAAGGGCTGCTCATATTGAATTTCTGGAGTCTGACACTTTTGCAAGGTTCATAATGTGGTCATTTCCGGAATTATTTCGGTAGTGATTCCTATAAATCCTTGTTTGCATTCATGTTTTGTAGAGCATTCCCACTAAATATCATCAGAGACCAATTCTGGCCAGATTTCAGTCACAAGTTTACTCAGAATGATCTCCCTGGTATGTGTAAATTGGCTGGAGGATATAGACGTCTAAGCTGCTTCAAGATGTTTATTTGCCACACGTGTACACATAGCTTTAGGAACAATTCTTAGTATAGTGATGTAATTATTTTAGTTGGGTAGATGACTCTTAATGCCATGTAATGTTATATACTAAATTTTTATCTTACTCATTGGAACGCAATTACAAAATCAGTTCTGTGAATTTGGTTTTCTTTTTCTGTTATATTGCTTTAAGTTGTTCAATCTACGCTCCTTTACATTTGAAACGGGAGTTCATATTGTATAAAAACACTGAACTATATATATCCTTTCGTTTGTGACAGCGGGTGTGAATCACACTTCAATTTTAAATTAGGAGAAATTTGGACCAAACTTTTGCCCTGTTGAGTAGGAGGCTCCTTCTTCCTGCACCCCAATAGCCCTATCAAAATGACCTAAGTACCATTAATTAAAAAATATTGAAAATCCTAACCTTACCCCGCATCACATAAGCGACGCACCTCCACACATATGCACCTCCATTATCGAAATGGTGGACTTCCATTGTCGCACCTCCATTTGTTGGAAGGCTCTGAGGAGGAAAGCATCGTGGATGTTAGATATTGTTTAGATATTGTTTAATATTGATAAGATATTGTTAGATATTGTTAATCACAATATCAAACAATATATTCTATTTACTCTATTTATTTTCAGTTACTCTTTTTAGTTGTACTTCTCTCTATTATAAATAGATTACTTTACGTGTGATTTATACACAAGGGAGATTATTCTCAAACCTTATTTACTCTATATTCAATATGGTATCTAGAGCTTAAGGTGTTTGTTTGAAATTTTTTTGCCTCTGCCTATTGTCACCGTCAAACCTGCCACTGTTCGACGTCGTCAGCATCGTCGTCGCTATCGTCCGTCGTTGTCAACTTCGCCAAAGATCCAATTTCAACTGGCGACCACATGGTCGTGATCGCCTCTACTAGGCGACTTCAATGTCGTTGGCTTCACGGTCATCGGAGTTGTCACGCGCTCCCACGTGCCGTCGCACCATTTTAGTCGTCGTCCGCTTCCGTTGTGCGTGGTAGTGTCTGCATCATTGTTTCCAATGTCGATCACCACCGCTGCACTCGCCTCATCCTCAACTTTTCTAGATCTGGGCTTCGTGTTTCCATTAGACCACTTTCATTTTTTTTTGGGTTTGTTCCTCCCTTCATGACTTCTTCTACTACTTCCAATGACTTCTTCTGCTTCTTCTACTACTTCCAATTTTGCTAGTGCTGCATCTAATCCTTCCATCTACACTAACTATGTTAATGTGCACTTATCCATTGACAAGTTAATTGGCCCTAATTATGCCACATGGTCATCAAACATCAGATTATGGCTTAAGAGTTAAAGGTATATTGATCATCTTGCCCCGCACGCACCTCCTCTCACTCCTGTTGAGGAAGACCGTTGGGACACAATAGATGCTCAATTATGTGTGGTTCTCAATGGTACTCTTGATCCTTTCTTAAAGCAGATTTTTCGTTCCTATGAAACGTGTGCTCAAATCTAGTAGCATGCCAAGTTATTATACACCAATGATACTCAACGTCTCTATGGTGTCTGTTCTTAATTTGTAGGTCTTATTGCCTCTAAACATCAAGACTCTATGACTGATTATATGGGAAAAATTCATGCTCTTTTTCATGAGTTCAATGAGTTATTGGCTCTTTCTCCTGACCCTGCCACAGAGACCGCAACGATCAAACTTCTTCATGCTAAAGGCATTACACAGTTCTTCTTCATGATCAGATTTTGGGTTCTCTAGTTGTTCCCACCTTGACTTCGACCTATTCTACTCTTTTTGCGTGTACCAAAAAAACCCAATACTAATACACCTACTTCTGTTGATGATTTGTCTATGTTGGCATCTCACCGTGATGATCAGAATTGCCCTCGCAAACAGGGAAAAAGGCGTCCTAAGTGTGCAAATTGTGGCAAGCTAGGTCACAAGATTGACAAGTGTTATGCATTACATGAGTGTGAACATTGTGGCAAGCCAGGTCACAAGATTGACAAGTGTTATGCATTACACGATCGTCCTCCTCGATCTGTTGCAGTTGTTCAGGCCGATCTTTCCTGACCTTCATATGCTGGGAATCCTCCTTCTTTTGTTTCGTCTGATGCACCTACTATGTTCAACAAATTTCTTAAGTGGTATAAGGATCAATAATCTTCTAGTTCCATTGTGTTTGTCGTACACATAGGTACATATTTTGCTGGTCTGACCCAATCTTCTTCTCCTGGTCCTTGGGTTTTTGATTCAGTAGCCACTGATCATATTACCGGTAACAATTCTTTGTTCTCTTCTTTATCCTCCTAATCCTTTACCTTCTGTTACACTGGCCCATGGTTCTAGAGTATCATCTCATGGTGTTGGCACTGTTAAACTCTTTCCTTGTTTAATCGTTGATAATGTTCTTTATGTCCCTAGGTCTCCTTTTAACCTGTTGTCCATCAGTCGTCTAACTCGTTCTCTTGATTGTGTTGTTTCTTTTACCAATAATTTTGTGTGTTTACGGGACCAGAGTTCAAAACAGGTTATTCGCACAGGATGTGAGTCTCATAGTCTTTATCATCTCTGTCCCTCAAAACATGTTGGTGCAGTTATGAAGTCTCCATCTCTTCGTCATGCTCAGTTAGGTCATCCAAGCCTTGCCAAGTTACATCAGCTTGTCCCTGCCTTATCCAAGTTGTCTCATTTGGTGTGTGAGTCGTGTCAATTAGGCAAGCATAGTCGTACTTCCTTTCCTCGTAGTGTCACACGTGGTGCTTTGTCCCCTTTTGTTGTGGTTCACTCTAACATTTGGGGACCTTTCATTGATGATTATTCCATATTTACTTGGTTATTTTTAATGAAAAATCGTTCAGAATTATTTCGTATCTTTGAATATTTTTTAAGGAAATTAAGACTCAATTTGGTGTTTTCATTAGAGTTTTGTGCAGTGATAATGGTTGGGAATATCTTTCTCTTTCGTTTAAACATTTTATGGCTTTTCACGGTATTTTGCATCAAACTTCTTGTACTTATACACCTCAACAAAACGGTATAGTTGAACGTAAAAATAAACATCTTGTTGAAACAACTCGCATTCTTTTAATTCATGGAGAAGTTCCTGAACATTTTTGGGGTGATACTATTCTTACTGCAGGTTATCTCATTAATCACATGCTTTCTTCGGTTTTAGATAATAACATACCTCATTCCATTTTATTCCTTCATGAACCTCTTCATTCCTTAACTCTAAGAGTTTTCGGGTCTTCATGTTTTGTTCATAATTTCAGTCCTGGTCTTGATAAGCTTTCTTAGGGTTTACAAGATCACAAAAAGGATACAAATGTTTTTCTCCTTCTCTTAACCATTATTTGGTGTAACATATATTTCTGTCATCTACAAAATTGAATTAAGTAATGATTTAAATAAAAAAAAGGAATGAGACATGCATTCTATAAAAATAAAAATAAAAAATCTAAAATATAAGAAAAAAACTTACATGAAGACTGGGAACATCTTAAACATGCTTTGATTATAGAATGATGGTTTTTCTTGAATGAGATCGTCTTTTGTTGATTTTCGAATGGAAACGATTCCTTTTGGACATTTTTCTTTTTGAAGTTCAAAGACGAGTTCATTCAATGAATTTTTCATACTTGTCCTTTCAAAAGAGTTTTGAAAGGTAGTTTTTTTTTTTGTAAATAAATAAAAGAGTATTATTAAAAAATTGATTAAAAGTTAACCCCAACTGAAGATATTAAGAGGATAGCACCTGTAATTTGTGATCTTTTAATAAAGGACGATCAAGTTGTTTGTAAATATTAACACAATTAACCACATATCCAAATTCTGTCTATAAAATCCAAAATACAAGTAAAAAAAATTAGTCTTACCTAAAGCATACAAAAAAAAAATAATCGTACCTAAAGTATAATACGAAATAGAAGAAAAATATGTACTTGAAAAGAGGGCTTGTTAATGACTTGTAATTGTGTTTCTATCTCCAAATCATCTATGTGAATAGCATGAAATCTATAACAATCATAGCTATATAACAACCGCAATACAAAGAATAATATCTTCATCATGTCAACCATACTTCCAAGTTTCATTTTCATGCCTACTTTGCATACATCATCATGAGTTTTAGAACTAGAAAAGACATTCATTATGTTAAAGAAAAGAAAAAAGAAGAAAACAATAGAGAGGAAATAAATAATTAAAGGTGTAAAAGCACAAGCCAATTTTGAAGATTTTATAATGTTTATTCATGAATGGATACAAATGCTATGTTGATTCATTTTCAACTTTAGAGAGCTGTATATTCCTATCATCAATCGCCACACATGCCACCGGGTCCTCCAAATAGGAGAATACTTCCGAAATCTCCTCCTTTTTCTCCGTAGTGTTGAAACAATCGAATTTGTCGACAAATGCATCTATCATGTGTTTGTTAGGTGCTACATCTTTTCTATCTTCATTTTGAAAGGAGATAAACTTAAAGTAAGCAGCATGAAGAAAGTTTCCATCTGGAAAAATTCCAGATCCCATTTGAGGACTGGGAAGACCAGGAGGAGTAACTGTTCTCCCACCCCATCCCACTCGATCTGCTGAGGCCATGTTTGAGAATAATTCTGCTGGATAATATCCAATATCATGTCCAACAACACTCAACCACCAATTTTTAGTATATCGATCCTGAAAATGTATATAGTTATTGACAATATTACATTATTCTTAACATTTCATAGTGAAATTTTTATATAGTTGATTGTGAAATTGTATAGGAATCAACATCACCATAGTAATAGAAATTGTAATATCTGCCATTTGCCCTCCGTAGACAGATATCTTGTGCAACTGTGAACCAATGAAATTATCCTGACTAATTTGGACAAAACCTGAACACTGAAGATTATAACATCCTGTCTGCTTGAAATTATCCGACTACAACATTATATAATTTTATAAGGTTAGTAAGAATCTTTTACAAAAAAAAAAAGAGAAAGTGAAGATTAAAAACAATTAAATAAGTCTCTTCTTACTGTCCATGCTGAGAAGACGTAAGTTCCAGTACTACCATTGTGAAATTGTGGAGCCACCTTTAACACAAATTAAATGATAAGTATCAATTAAAACTCAATAAATGTAAAAGGGTGTTATTTTTTTAACAAAAGGAATAATGAGTTAAATATATTTTTATTCTCAAAACTATTATTAAAATTTTATGTAGGGATGAAATACTTTATAATTTAGTTTAGGAACGAAACACAATTTTTTATAATAATTTGATAACAAAAAAACATATTTAACCTAAAAATAATATATGAATTAAAACTTACATGCCACCCAAAAGCGATTTTGTTAGTGCCTCCGTTCTGAACCCAGATATGAGAAATGCTTTCTTGATTTAGGTTCTTTTTATTGACTCTTGGATTATAAACACTATTTGTTCCCTTAACTTTATAAAAAGGACTAAAAGTTTCAGTAACATATATTTCTGCCATCTACAAAGTTGAATTAAATAAAATAAGAATGAGACATGAATTCAATATAAATAAAATTACAAAATCTGAAATTTAAGAAAAAAACTTACATGAACACCGGGAACATCTTGAACCATGCTTTGATTATAGAATGATGATTTTTCTTGAATGAGATCATCTTTTTTTGTTCTTCGAATGGGAACTGTTCCCTTTGGACATTTTTCTTTTGGAAGTCCAAATATGAATTCACGGGATGAATTATTTATACTTGTCTTTTCAAATGAGTTTCGAAAGCTAGGTTTTCTCTATAAATAAATGAAACAAGTATTATAAAAAAATTTGACTAAAAGTTAATTCATTTAAAGATATTAAGAAAAGAGAATGTACCTGTAATTTATGGTCTTTTAATAGAGGATGATCAAATGCTAATTGTTTATAAATATCAACACAATCAACAATATACCTAAATTCTGTCTATAAAATTTAAAATACAAAATATACAAAAAAAAAATTAATCGTAACTAAAGTATATAAAAAAAATAATCATAACTAGAGTAAAATAGAATGAAATAGAAGAAGAATATATACTTGAATACTCTTGAGAGAGGGTTTGTTAATAACTTGTAATTGTCTTTCTAACTCAAAATCATCTATCTGAATCGCATGAACTCTATAACTATCATGGCTATTTACCAATCACAATACAAAGAACAAGATCATTGCTTCTCTGCAGGATCGTTCTATTTATCAAATAAAATGAGTGCCTATTGGATCACATATAATTGCCTCTTTATAGTCATTAACAATTAAGAAAGAATTACAAAAATATCAATTATAAATGATTATTATATTTATTGGTAAAAATATTTATTTTTAGTAAGAAGGATGAATTATAATTAATTATTACGTTTAAATGAGTTATGTTATTTGAAAAATAGCATACTGAATTACAATAGTTAATTGTTGTATATTGACAGTCATTGTAGAGGAATGGATTGCATTTATTGTGTTTTAAATAACTTATTGATCACAATTTAGATTTTGTTTTGAAATTTGTTGTTGTCTAATTTGGGATCATGGATGAATCATAATTAACTAATATGTTCAGTATTACATTCATTAATATTTATTATAGAGAAATTGTAATTAAATAATTATATTAATTATAATTTTATAGACATTTATTAAATTTTTGTCTTGATTAATATTTATCAGGATTTAAATTTTGCAAGTAAATAGGAGCAACAATTTTAACTTTTAGAAAGATATTTATGTTATACTTAAAAAGATGAGAAAGGGGTTTATAAGATAAAATTTGAATTCTTATAATTCGAATTTTAAAGAGTTACGAGAAAATGAAAAATCCTTTTTTTAAATGAATTCGTGGAATAAGTGCATTTTATAAAATGAATTTTGTAAGACTATCAAAATTTTACATTAATTCTTAGTAAGTAATATTTTATTTTAGAACAATACCAATGTATTTAAAATAATATAAAAAATGCATGTAAATTGTTAATAAGTAATATTTATTTACCACAATTTTATACCTGTATATTTAAAAATATCTATATTCTTTTTTATATTAATAATCTATAATAATATATAAAGGAAATTCTTTTTTTTTGTCTATTTTTCATTTTCTAATTTTATCCTTAATTATTATTTTAAAAATTATTTATTTTATAATTATTTTTTTAACCGTTTTTTTAAATCTTTTTATTTTGACTGTTATTCTAAAAACATGTTTTTAACATTTATTTTATTTAACAATTATTTTAAAATTTATTATATATGTTTTAAAAATAAATATTATTGATCTTATAAAAATTAAAAAATGTGGATACACTCTGTCACCTATTTAATTAATAAGCGCAATTAAAAGAAACGTCACACACAAATAGTACAACACAGTTCTGTGGTCTTAAACACGATCTCTACAAAATTAGGCACACCACGATGCCAACAGTAAACCAATTGAAAAGTCTAACAGGTAAAGGTAGAGTATTAAAGAGTAAAACAATACATGGGCCATAGCCCTAACAAAAGCCCAACAAAACGCGATGTCCAGCACAAACGGACTATGCAGCGGAATCATCTCTTCCTGGTTGATCTCGAGTGCTTCTCACATCTGCTCACATCAACAAGTTGATGATCATCGCAAAAGTAGAAGGACAACATACAAGACAATCAAACAAGCAAACAGGGTAAGCTAGAGCCATAAAGATTTCATCAAGCAATCAGATATACGTTCACAGTTCCACATACATACATCACCCAAACATGTTATGACCTTCCAAATCAATACACTACGACTCGACTCGACTCATCTGGATACATATAACCTGGTCGGATTCGGCGGATGCTTGCACTTGTGGTGGATACCTCTGCTCACCCCCGAGCTATGTGTTACAAGTGTTACAATGAATCAATTTCCCTCACACACAAGGTTAGCCCTTAATGAGTTTCAGGCCTCCTACTACTCTCACCACAGGAGTCAGTCCGCTCTAAGTGAGACTAATTGACTCCTTAGAGTGTCAGGATGCAATCCTTACCTTGAATCCTTACCAAGTTATATAGATGGGGCACCACCATGGACACCCACTAACAGAGGCCATGGAATTACGTCCCGACCACTGAAGCACGACCCTGAAATCCCACCCAGGGATTTCCAAGGAATTACGCACTGACACGGACCAAGCATACCAGACCAAACAATAAAGGTTTATTACGCATACACATATACATCACATACCATCTCTTGATAATTCACCGTTTTCATTTCTTTCTCAGTGGTTCTATACCCATCCATTTCTCTCAAACCATAGATCTGGGATTTCAGTTCATGCCAATACCATGCCACTTTAACACCAACCATCTCATTTAGTTTGCATGCCAAATTCATACCATACCCATCATTCACCATCCATGAATCATATCACTAATAGATAGCAGTTCATTATATATTTTTCATCATAGCAATCATACCCAAGCAAGTGCAAATCATCCAAGAACAATAAACAATCAATCATCATACTGCCTCGCCCAGCCCCTCACTCAGGCTGAAGGGTCTCGCTCAGGCGAGAGGCTCTCGCTCAGGCGAGCCCCCTTCGCCTAGGCGAGGGCTCGAAAAGGGGAACAGTAGCACCACGCGAGATCTCGCTTAGGCGAGACCCCTCTCACTTGGGCGAGACGCTCGCTCGCTCAAAAAGGACGTGGGTTGCCTTAGCGACCGCTCGCGTGAAGCAACTTGGGCGAGCCTTTGTTGATCTCGCCTAGGCAAGACATGCTCGCTTGGGCAAGAAAACCAGAGTTCACCACTGTTCTCGCGTATACAAGCACACAACAGCCCACACATGGTTCCATAAGGTCGTTCACATATTTGTAATAGCACACCAAGCATAATATACGGTACAACAGTAGCATAAACGAAATATACACAACAAAAAGGGTGAACCCTAGCTTCCCTTACCTGGAAAAGGGCCAACAGCTGGGTTCTTGGGTGTAAATAGAGAAATGCAGCAGCTCTTAGAGCGGTTTAGCGAGCTTTAAAAAAATTAAAAATAATTTATGGTCAAAATTATGTATATCATTTAAGTAATATACTATTTAATAGTCATAAAATACTAAACACAATATTTTATATATATATATATATATATATAATTTTTTTCTATCTTATTTTTCTGCTATTTGCTTTTTTATATATATATATATATATATATATATATATATATATATATATATATATATATTTTTTTTTTTTGGTGGATCTTCAGCTAATATTTCAAAACATTTTTTATATAAACTAATAAAAATGTTGTATTCACTTTTTTTATGATAATAAAACATAATAAAATTATAATTATTGTTATTGTTATTATTATAATTGTAAAATTGAATATAATCTTTTTTAATAATTTTAATATATTTAATTTTCCTTTGTAATTATTAAGTTTAAAAAAATAATCAAATAAAAAAATAGTTAAATAAAAATCACTTAAAGATAATGTTAATAAAATAATTATTTTTATTAAAAATATTTAAAAGGTAAAATTGAAAAATAAATATATAAAACAAAAAATAGACTATTTTTTATATATAAATATAGATGTATAAATTTTTTTAGAATATCAAATATATAAAATATATTAAAAATATTAAATTTTAAAAAATATATTTTATATTTTATATTAAATTATACAAATATAAAAACTTTGGGTTTGTCAAAAGTATGCTATTTTTATATATATATATATATATATATATATATATATATAAGTAAAAAAATTATATTCATACGTATGTAAAAGATACAAGGACGAAGGAAGCACGAGTTCTAACACACATAACAAAACAAGTTACAACTACTATGCAACTCCTACTAGATAGACTCATTGTTGTCCAATAAAGGAGTATCTCACCTGCACTACTCTCTTTTCATATATTTAAGTGATCATTGCAATTAACATAGAACAAGGGTAAGCTAATATATATAGAATTATACATCACAATTAGAAATCTAATCAAATTCACCAACAAAACATATAATCAAACAAATGCATCATAAACAAATGACTCTAAACTCAATGATCCGGATTAGAGATGCCAATGGGGTGGGTAGGTTACGGGTAGTAGCTCCCCTATACCCTACCCGCTGGATAAATATATGCCCCGTACACATATCCATATCCGTTGGGTATCCGTTATGTGGGTACCTGTATAATTTTTTAATATCCACGGATATCCACTAGTACCCGCGGGTATTTACAAAAAAATAAAAGTAAATATTTAACAACATATTTTAATCATAAATTCAAATAAAATACAATACATAACATTCATAAATTTTAAACAAAGTCCAAATAACCCATTTAAATAGTGTTGAATGACAATTTATAAAGAAATGATTTTTTTTTAAAACTAATTGATAAAAAAATAACTCATTCAAAATTAATATGTTAATATTTTAATCATGTTTTTTTTATTTTTTTAATTTAAATTAGAGTATAGTGGGTACGGGTATCCACAGGTACGGATACTATGATACATGTACTCATCTCGTTAACATGCAGGTATTAAAAATACCCGTACCCGTTACATGCAGGTATTCATTTACAATATCCATTTTCTACTTGTTGCGGGTTTTATCCGCGGATACCCACGGGTACAAATTTTTTTGACATCCCTAATCCCGATGTATGCAATTAACATCAGACTGATGGTGATGTGCACCAGTGGTGATTTCCAAACTTTGCAGAGTTTGGCACCAAGGGATTATCATCCAATCATGCACAAGGTAAGCCCCGTTCGTACCTAGAACTTGATGTAGTCCAATGGCTAGAACCTCCTACATCTCTTCACGATAACCTACTCTACTCTATTTGAGTATGACTAGTTATTAGAGAAAGCATATCACTATAAAGAATCCTTATGTTAATGCATTCACTAAAATATTATCACTTAGAATTTCTCCATGAAATTCTATAATTCACGTCTCATTCCATGCTTTCAGAAACACAATAAACTCAAATAATCCATATCAATTAATTATAAAACACACACATCATAAATTTAAGCTGGCTGATATTTGTTCAGGTCGTGGAACACTCGTCCAGCGAATCCACTCTCTTGCTGGGCGAAACACAAGTTTTGACCAACGACCAAATGGTCGCCCAATGAATATTTCACTGAAAGTCCAAGAATTAAATCCCCAATAAATCACCCAACAAGAAATGCTTGTCCAATGAAGCACGAATTAGAGGCATCCTTGTTTTGAAAGTTGCCCAACGAGAATTACTCGTCCAACGACCTTCATATCAAAGCTACCCTAATGCATAATTTTCCAATCGAGTATTTACTCGCCTAGTGAGTCTGCATAATTATGCACAACAACAGTTTTTTGCATAATTTTGCAGCCACCACCAATCCAAACCACCAAAGGATCCTCACAGACATCAGACTTCATGCAAAATTTCATTTTCATATCATCATCAATGTAATTTGTATTGGCAAAACATATCATATATAGACAAATTTCAAAACCACACCCATTTCAATTTACACATGAATTTCATACCTCTTAAACATCAATTTCACAAGCCAAAACTCGATTAAATCATGAAATCTATAAATCAAACAATTACACAATAACCAAATAGTATATTTAGCTTCCCTTACTTGCAATTGACTCAGGCGACTTACGGAGTACCCTAAAACCCCCTTTTACTGTCAAAGCTCACAATTCAATCTAGAGATAATAGAAACATGATCAGGGAACATCATTAGAACCACTAATAAGTAGAGATTCTCATAGAAAAATTAGGATTTCACATGCGATGCAGAAAGGGTCACATGCAAGCTTTAAGAAAATTGATTGAGAAAATAGCAGAAATACAACTTACTCAATTAAGAAAACTGATCGAACATTCTCGAAGGTCTCACCACAATGATCAGTGTGGCGGTCTATGATCTTCCAAAAGATGCAGGTACAGTGAGAGATAGAATGTTTTCTAAATAATGAGATCCTTCTATGAAATTTCTATTTATATATAAACATTTTATTATTAAAATAATAATAAGATCTCATTATTTTAAAACATTGACACTTTTAAAATAAGATTTTCTAGGTTCTCACAATTTGGTCTCCGTACTTTTAAAAGTATTGATTTTGGTCCATATTTTTCTAACAACGTCAAAGTTTATCTTACATGTCAAACGATTACTTTTTTTATAAATAAAATACTAACGTCAACCTAGTTCACACTTTCTGTAAGGCCCAATTCTTCTGCCTTAATATTTTAAGGGCTGCCTTACAACTGTTGGGCCTAAAGGTTGGCCCAAAAGATAAAACCACTCCTAGTTGCCCTAACTCACACTTTCACTCTTGCAGAAGAACCAGCCGTCACCTTTCCTATCCTCTCACAGAACGCTCTGCTAGAGTTTGCCCTAAGTCTCCTTCGAACTAACTCAAACCCAACTCCTACTCCACGTAAGTATCTCTTTCTAGCTCGTATGGTTTTCCATTGATCTCCCTTCGTATTTCCAGTTAGGGTTTCGTAATGAATGGTGAGTTTGGCATGATCTTATGTGAATTATACATGAGGGGTTGGATACGTATGTGGTCACAAATCTGGCATGAACAACGGTGAACATTGATGATTGGTAATTCAGTGGCATGATATTGATATGAGGGGATATGCTTTTCTCATGATTGGTAACACGAGTGGTACTGGTTCGACATGTGATAAATGAGGGTTGATTATGGATGTTGTTATGAAGTTTCTATGCATGATGTATGTGTTTATTTCTTGGTCGTTTATATATGTTGGTAAGTGGTCAGTACGTAATCCCGTAATCCCTTGGAGTCTCTAGGTGAGGCTTCAGGGTCGTGCTTCAGTGGTCGGGATGTAATTCCATGGCCCCTATTAGTGGGTGTCTATGGTAGTGCCCCATCTGTATGGTCTGGTAAGGATTCAAGGTAAGGTTGCATCTTGACACTCTAAGGGGTCAGTTAGTCTCATTTAGAGCGGACTGACTCCTGTGGTGAGAGTAGTAGGATGCATGTAATTCATTAAGGGCTAACCTTGTGGTGAGGGAAATTGATTCATTGTAACACTTGTAACACATAGCTCGGGAGTGAGCAGAGGTATCCACCACAAGTGCAAGCATCCGCTGAATCCGACCAGATTGTATGTATCCGGATGAGTCGAGTTGAGTCCTTAGTGTATTAGTTTGAGAGTCATAGCATGTTGAGTGTTTTATGTATGGTTGACTGTGAAAGTGTATTAGATTACTTGATGAAATTATTTTGTGCTCTAACTTACCCTACTTTTATTGTTGTGTGTTCTGCTGTGTGGTACTCTCTTTATCGATGAAATTATTATAAAAAAGTTAAAAATTAAATATATGGAAGTACAAATAGTAATAATAATAATAATAGAAGGTTGTAGTTAGGTGAGCTCCTTTCTTTAATTTGCATCTCATATTTACTATTTGTACTTCCATATATTTAGTTTTTAACTTTTTTATTTTTTTAAAAATTAGTTATAAAAAATGTAGACTAAACTGACGCTAATATTTTATTAATAAAAAAATAGATAACATGTGACGAGCACTTTAACGCTGTTCAAAAAATTTGAATGAAAACTAATATTTTTAAAAATTCCGGTGTCAAATCGTATACAAATTTCGAACATAGACTATTTTGAATTTTACGTACAAAATTCCAGGACTAAAAATATATTTTTCTTTTTCCAATTCCTTTACTAAATGTACAAAACTTAGCTCAATTTGTTATTCTTTTCCATTGTTGCTCGCGATTAGGGTTATGTTCGTTGTCGCTCGTCGATGGTTGTCTCTGTTCTCCACGTTATCACTTTTACTGCTCATGGCCATATCGTTGCTGCAACATAGTTGTGATTTAATCGTTCGCCACACTGTCAATACATGTTGGTGGTCTACTCTATCTTTAGTGTTGTGGTAAGGGATAGGGTTTCCTTGGAGATGAAGTTTAAGGTGCTTTATTTAGCCTTTTAAGGCCTTAAAGTCCAATAACTTTTTGCTTTACATAAAAACACAATATATCATATAATTAATTGAAATTTTATTCTAAAAATAATTATATAAAAAATATAAGAAATATAAGAAATATTTAAAAATATATTATATGATAAACGATGATAATAATAATAATAATAATAATATTTAGGTAAAAAAATATAAAAAGTCATTCATAACATCATATAACAACAAACTATTATATTATTTAGGGTCAAATATGTTTTTTGCTATTAACTTTTAGTTAAAATTTGAACTAGTCTTTCCTCACAATTTTGGTCCAATTTAGTCTCTTAACCTTAGAAATGCATGAATTTAGTCTATTTAACCAATTTTTTTTAAAATTTATTTGATATTTCAAACATATTTCTCATTTAACATTGAATTGGAAATATGTCAAATAATATAAACAAATCAAATACTACCAATGTTAGTTAAGAAATGTATTTAAAACGTCAACTAAAATTAATATAAAATTTGGTTAAAAAGACTAAATTCACACGTTTTTGAAGATGAAAGACTAAATTGGTCTAAAACTTCAAAGAGTGACTAATTTCAATTTTTATCGTAAGTTAAGGAACAAAAAACATATTTAACTATATATATATATATATATATATATATATATATATATATATATATATATATAAATATATATATATAATGATTAGCATATGTCTATAAAAAATCGACCACCCACACTTGGAAGCTACTAAGGTAGTAATGTTTGTGTCTAGGAAACTAGCCTACTAGTGTGGGCTACGAAGTAAGGGCTTTTGGCCCCGGTTGTTTTTTGTATTCTGCCTGGATTCGAGAACTGAGGCATATTGGGGACAATACATAATTTTCGTATTGAATCTCAAACGGGAAATAAGCTAACTCACATTATAAGTTCATCAAACAACATATTTAAGCAAATAATTAACCACAAATATAACATAAACTAATACATAACATATTAGAACTAGGAACCTGGGAGCGTGATAGAATCACTAGGAGATGATATAATGCAACTGAACAAAAGCATAAGAGACGAAGAATCACAGTGAATCATGTTTTCAAGAGCTACAAGAGAGGGTCAAAAATATCAGAAAAAAAAAAGCAAAAACAATAAAAAATCTCAACAAAATGCAAAACGATAACCCAAATTGTAAAAAAGAGCATCCAAAATGAAAAAAAAGGGAACGTGTGAACTTACCCCTTGCAAGAAATGGAGGCTAGACGGTGGCCGAAAATGGGGGAGAATGCGTCGCAACGACTCGCCAGAGCAGTTGTAAGACCCGAGAATTTTAAATAATTAAATAAATAATTATTTAATAAATGCGGGTAGTATGAACCTTTATGACATTTAATGCAAATCATATGTATGTCAATTGTATGATATTTTACAATATGTATTATTTTAATGTTATGATTGAATGTGAGTAGTGATAATGTAATCATAAAATTATAGAAATTATCATGAAATATGAATTGGTTGAATTGGTTGTGCATCAACTACGTAGTTGAGGGGTTGTGGGTTCAAACCTTGCTAAGAATGAATTTAACTTTCTTTTTGCCAAATTTTCTTTTGGCATGGATATGAAAGGGCATAGAAAACCCTAGTTGCAATAAGGGTAGCCTAGTGGGCTGGAAAGGCAACCACTAATGGTCCTTGAATGACCATTAACACCCAATTTAAGTCATTTTTCGTTTTGATGTCATTAACAGGCAATAAGGCCTAGTTAATGGTCTCATTAAGGTGGTTTTGGGGAAAAGAAAGAAAGAAAAAGTGAGGGAGCATAGGGTGGACGAAATTGACAGAGAGAAAAAGAGTTCTGAAAGTAGTCCTTGGGTGAATTAAACCAGAACATCAAGGGCATTAGAGAGGAGACAAAGATTGGGCTATTGGTGGCACAAGAGAAGTCTTGAAATCTTTCCAAGTGAACAAGAATTGTCCAGGTTAGGGGAGTTCTTTTATATGTATGAATTCTCTGTGATTATTTTCATATTATAATGTATGCAAATGATACTCTATATGATCAAAAGCCAGATGTTTACGCATTTTTGGAAAAATTTCAAGAAACCGCTTGGTGGCTTTGAATTTGCTGTGAGGTGACGCATGAGAGTTAACCCAATTCTGGATTTCTGAGAGGAACCGCCTGGTGGATAGGGGCGAGGCTGCTAGGCAACGCAAGCGAGTTTGTGTTTTTGTGTGCATTTTGATTCCGGTGATGGATTTGGTTCTCAGAGATTATCATGTACATGATGAGAACTCATGAAATGTATTAAATTACGAAGAGGTAAAATTTCTAGGGCATGTGATCTTGGCATAGGGTATAACGGTGGACCTAGGTAAAATTGGTACAGTGTTGAAATGGGAAAGATCACGGACTGTGATCGAGGTACGAAGTTTCATGGGATTGGCCGGATATTACAGGAGATTTGTGGAGAGGTTCTCTAAAATGGTGAGTCCTCTGACCCAACTCACTAGAAAAGACCAACCCTTCTCCTGGATAGATAAATGTGAAGAGTGCTTCAAAGAGATGTAGAGATTGACTACGACTCCCGTACTAGCTATCCCAAACACCAGCAAGAAGGTTGAGGTATATTACGACGCATCCTATCAAGGTTTGGGGTGTGTACTGATGAAGGAGAAGAGGTCAGTGGCCTATGCTTCGAGACAGCTGAAAGTTCACAAAAAGAACTACCCCACCCATGATCTAGAGTTGGTTTTCGTAGTGTTTGCTCTTAAGAAATGGAAACACTACTTGTATGGCTCCTAGTTCCAAGTTTTCAGTGATCACAAAAGCCTAAAATACTTGTTTGATCAAAAGGAGTTGAATATGAGACAGCGGCGATGGATGAAGTATCTCAAGGATTATGATTTTGAGTTACTTTACCATCCTGGTAAAGCAAACGTAGTGGCGGATGTCTTGAGTCGGAAGAGGATGCATATGTCAGCATTGATGGTGAAAGAGTTGGAGTTGATTGAGAAGCTCAGGGATATGAATCTGGGTATACAATTGGGAGAGGATTCCATTAGGTGCAGTGTTCTAACGCTGACCAACGACATCTTGGGGGTGATCCGAGATGAGCAAAAAAATTATGTTGAGTTACAACAGTTTGTGAGTTGGCTGGGTACCGAGAAGGGGAAAGATTATACGATGGGATCAGATGGCATCTTGCGATTCCGAGATAGGGTATGTGTACCGGGGAATTAGAGGTTGAGGAAGAAGATTCTAGAAGAGGGTCATAAAAGTCGTCTTTGCATACATCCAGTTATGACTAAGATGTATAAAGATCTGAAACAGTCCTTCTGGTGGAACGAAATGAAAACTGATGTCGCTGACTTCGTGGCATCATGCTTGATGTGTCAAAAGGCAAATATTGAACACCAAAGATCAGGTGGTACATTACAGCCGCTAGACATCCCTCAATGGAAATGGGACAACATCGCCATGGACTTCGTGACTCGTCTGTCGAGATCTACTAAAGGGCATGATTCAATTGGGTGATCGTGGACACGTTGACTAAGTGTGCCCATTTCCTAGCAATTAATTAGAGATGTCAATGGACAAGTTGGCTGAGTTATATGTTAGAGAAGTAGTCAGACTACATGGGGTGGCAACTAGCATCGTATCGGACAGGGATCCGAGATTCACTTCTCGTTTTTGGCAGTCCCTACAGGCAATTTTGGGGACTTAGTTGTGGATGAGTTCTGCATAGCATCCTCAAACGGACGGCCAGTCTGAGAGGACTATCTTGTCATTAGAGGATCTACTGCGAGAAAATGTATTGGATCATATGGGAAGTTGGAGTGAAATGCTTCCATTGGTGGAATTTACGTACAACAACAACTATCACTCTAGTATTGGTATGACGCCATATGAGGCCTTGTATGGACGATGATGTAGAACACCACTTTGTTGGAATCAGGATGGTGAGTCACTGTGATGGGTCCAAAATTTTTACAGTAGACCTTTGATAAGGGCAAAGCAATCCAGGAGCAAATGAGAGCGACTCAGAGCATACAAAAGTCATATGCAGACAAGAGAAGGCGACCTCTAGAATTTGAAGCAGGGGATCATGTGTTCCTTAGAGTCATGTCGACTGCTGGTATTGGAAGGGCTATCAAATCAAGGAAGTTAACTCTGAGGTTTGTTGAGCCATATCAAATTTTGAAGAGGATTGGCACCGCAACCTATGAGATTGCCTTGCCATCGCATCTGTCAAACTTGCACAACGTATTTCATGTTTCATAGTATTGGCAATCTTGTTTGTTTTTATGTGTGCATTTTGATTCCTGTGATGGATTAGGTTCTTAAAGATTGTCATATGCATAATGAGAACTCATGAAATGTATTAAATTATGAATGCTTATATGCGTGTATGAACCTTGAGGATTGAATGAGAGGCTTTCAATTTCGTAAACCTTGATCGGGTTGGGAAACACTCTATATTGTTCCCACCCTCTATTTTTAACCACATATTCTAAGTTAGGTTCACCTAATTTTTGTAATTTCTTTTCCACCTATATAAGGTTAGATATATAATAATTTCTATCACATGATGGTTACCAACTATATAAAGTTATTAAAGTTATTAGTAAATTATTATTGTCTCACTACTGATAAAAATAAATTAACATAAAATGAAATATTCATTCATAAAGCTTCACAATGTCAGCAAATATTTCAAAGTTTATTTTTGTGCCTTCTTTGCATACATAATCACAAGTTGTTTCATAACTAGAAAAAACATTCATTATATTTTAACTATATTTTTATGAAAAATGTAGAACTACGAAATTTGGGAGGATAGAGAGGTAAAGAGACAAAAAAAAATTAAAGTTTAGAAAAAAGTCAATGTCGAAGATTTAATAATGTTTTATTCATGGATGGATACAAATGTTTTATTAATTCAATTGCCACATTTGCCACTGGTCTAGTGGCGGAACTTGAACAAAAATTATAAGGGAGCAAATTATATTTGTTATATATAAATTATTTTTTTAATTTAAAAACAATTTCATTTATTTACATCATTTTCTCTATTCAAAACAAGCACTCATGACAATAGAATCCAAACAATATGACAATAATATATATGAAAGAGTAACATAAAGTTTATCATTAACAATAATATATTAACAAAAAACAAAAGTCAGCTTTAGTCAGAGTGCTCTCTAAGCTCTTTTAATAACTTAAAATCTTCAATAATTGAACCAAAATTGAAGTTAGTTGCAATATCCCTTTCAAAATAGATTATCATAGTATTTGCTAAAAATTCAGGCTCCATCTTATTTCTCAACCTATTATTGATTATTTTCATTACAGAAAAATATTTTTCAATTGTAACTGTAGAAACTAGAAGAGTCATGATAAGATGAAGTAATTTATCAATCAAGTAGTAAACTTCGAACTTTTTTGTTGTTGCCAAACATATACATAGCTCTTGCATTGTTGATAAATTCTTCAAATTTGAATCTTGACGAGCATCAATAATGAAATGTTGAAGTTAAAAATTCAAATTAATCTTCTCTTGCTCATTAAAATCCATGAGATAATATTTGTCTACAAGACTGCAAATTTTATCAATATTAAAAGCTTTATAAGCATCCTTAGGATCCAAAGCAGAACTTAGAATTAATAACTCCATTGCTTGGTCATTAAATCTACAATTTAACTCTTGCAATTTCTTATCAATGGTAACAAAGAATATTCAACTCTCAAATAATGCTCCATTGTAATATGATCTTTTTGGTGACGAGAGTGTCCTTGCCTTGCTACATAAGAAGCCCCAAAATTAGGCACCTCAATGTCATGTTTCTCACAAAAAAAAAGTCACATTTTTTAATAACTTATCCCAACCATTTTCTCTCAAGTTTTGAATAAGACCTTTTGTAGAACAAACTAGACGTATAGCATTAACTATATCCTGAGATTTTTGTTGTAATGCTTGACAAAGAACATTTGTTATCCTCATAATTTCTCTCATCAAATATAAGATCAAAATAAACTCAAATGAGGCCAAGTTTTTGTAAGCATTATCAGCATCACCACGTTGTCAGTAAGTTGATCCATCAACATTAATTTTTTCTATAACTAAAATGTTGCATCATACATATTGATCAAGCTACAAATAGAAGAGAAATAAGAGCTCTAACGGGTATCCCTAACTCGTTTTAAAGTACCAATTTGATTTGCCCCTTTACCACTTTCAAGCTCATCAGTTTCTAACAAATATGCAATTTCATCTTACTTGGCAGCCTGTAACTCATCATGACGTTTATTATAAGAGCAAAAATTATTGACAATAAAAGTCAATTTTTAAAAGAATTGATGAATTAGAATAACTTCTCTTGATGTAGCAACCAAGGTAGGTCGTAACCGATGAGCAAAACGATGAACATAATATGCATAAGGACAATCAATCAAAAATAATGTTTGTAATCCATTCCACTTTCCTCTCATATTGCTAGCACCATCATACCCTTGTCCATGAATATTAGAAACATTAAGATTATGTCAAGATAGTACAACACACAATTTATTCTTCAAAGTTAATGTTGTAGTGTCTTTAACATGCACAATATAAAAAAAATCGCTCTTGAATAAAACCATTTTTATCAACGAATCTCAAAACAATAGCCATTTGTTATTCTTTTGATTCAACAAGAGCTTTATCGACAACTATACAAAACTTGGAATCCCCAATTTCCTCACGAATATGATTTTTCACTTTACTAGAAAGAATATTTAATAACTCCTTTTTGAATTTTATGTGAAGTATATTTGGAATTGTATGGATCATTTTCCAACACAATTTTTTCAACTTCATCATTGTACGATGCTATGAGTTTTATCATCTCAAGAAAATTACCTTGGTTCCTCGATTCAGTACTTTCATCATGACCTCTAAAAGCATAAGATTGAAGTGATAAAAAACGAATTGTGTCAATTGAAGTCTTGAAACGTAATCGATTCTTCATAATTTGATCTGAGGTTTGCACTTCTAAAACATTCCTAATGTGGCAATTTTGATTTAACAAGTCTTGACAAGTAGACACTGCAATATTGTGTGGTGAACAAGGATCCTTCCCTATATGTTTAAGGAAAGCACAATTTTTTTCCACTGTTAACTTTCCTCCAACTTTTAAAACCTATAAAAAAACACTCAAAAAGTTAAAACATGTTGATGACAATCAACTCATTACCAATTAGAAGTCAATGAAAATCAACTCAATTAGCTGTAACAATGAAAACATCTGAGTCAGGCCGTCCGCTTGGTTTTTTACTAAAAAGATAAAACAGTAAGAAATATGCAACATCTTTTAATGGCGAATACTCTAACCATGAAGGAAATACTAAACCATGTGTACTGAAATCTTCGTGGATGATCATCTTTACCAGACAACGGATAATTTTTAGATGCATTTGATATGAACCACATTTTAGATAAGTCATTCGTACCTCATCAATATGATTTAGTGGGTATTGCCAAATTTGAATACGCTTTCCCAGATCACGTTCTAAAGCATTTTGCAAATTCATTATATGTAACTTTAGGAACCATAGAGAGTTGATTTTCATTTTCTTCAATTTTTGGATTCTCATGAAGTTTCACAATTTTAGATGACGTAGATGCATTTTTTTCATCTTCATCACAAGTCTTCCTCTTGAAAAAAGAATCAATTCTTTTACTCTTTACCATAATTTTTTTAATATAAATTTGTCACCTCTCACCTATTTACAAAAAGATAAAACTATGAATACCCCAAATTAAATCTTAAAAGCAAGACTCAATATTTTAATAAAACTAATAACTTCTAAATTATTAGTTTTCCTTACCTTAGAGTAGATTCCTAATCTTGCTCTTCCCTTACACAACTTCAAAGCCTAAAATAGCTCTATCTACACCAAGAAGAGTTTGATCACAATTAGAGCATGATTTTATGGTCTCTAACAAATAGAGATATGCCTAGAGCGTAGAAAAGCCACATACAAGAGGAAAGCATATTGCTTTGAAAAAAAAAAGGTAAAAAATGAACTAACTCAAAAGAAGAAATTGTTTGGTCCAGAATCTTACCGTAGTGCAATTTGATTTTGAAAATAATAAGAAATTGATGGTGAAAATTGAGATGGAAATAAGAGAAGAGAAAGAGATGGGGGCACGAATGAGAGAGAAACCAAATAAAGAAGTATAAGAAATTATACTAGAGAAGGAAAACATGATTTTTAAATTTTAAAAAATATTTTTCAAACTAAATTAATATAAATAAAGTAATAATATATAAATATATTTTTTAAATATATAGAAAATAAAATAAAATAAAAATCGTTAGGATTAATATAAATAAAGTAATAATATATAATTTTTAAAAAAAATACATAGTAAATAAATAAAAATTGTTGGGGGAGTCATGGCTTCCCTTGTCAAACTTATGGTCTGCCCCTACACCGGTCCCTCACATTGGAGACAATTTCATACATATCCTCCTTGATCTTTGTAGTGTTCGACATTAAAATAATTGGATTTGTTGACAAATTAAATCAATTACGTGATTCATTTGAAATATTATGATGAACCCAAATGTGATTTAATAAATAAGGACCTATTGGTCATTATGTGAAGTTAAAATAAAATAAAGATTAAATAAAACACATACCAACTTGATAGACATTGGTTTCTAAAAGGGGATTAGGGTTCTATCTTTGGTCACAAGGTTCTTTCATTGTAAGCTATAAGAGAGAGAATGTGAGAGGAGAAAAAAAGGCAAAGAGATAGATTCAGAAAATGAGGTTGAAGAACAAAGATTGAGGAATGCATTCTCATTGAATATCTCATGGATCAAGTGGATCAAGGTTAGTATCCTATTATGATTTATGTATGTGAATATGTGAGAATCATGAATCTTAAGATCCTAATGAGTTGATTGTATGAAAAACTACAAGTTAATTTACATGCAGTATCAGAGCATGAGTTGCTAGAGTTATGATTATCTTATGATGTTTTTTCTCGAATTGTATTTTTCTCAAGTTATGATAAACCTTAATTATAAATTTAGGAATTTTTTTATGAAATTGGCATAAATCCTAATTTATATTTTCCCTAATTTTTTTTATGAACACTAATTATTAGATTTAGTGATTTATTGTTAATTGAAGCTTCTGCTTTGTCTTTGTCTTCGAATGAATCAAGAACTATTTATATGCGTGCATTTGAACCCTTATGAGAATGTGCATGTGGCATGAATAAATGCATTAAAGAGATTGAAGAATTGCACGAATATATTTCTTTAATGTTTTTTCTCTTATGCTTTAATTCAATTTAATGTTTTTTCTCTTATGCTTTAATGCAATGCAATGGCATGATGATGAAAGTTTTTTTTATTTGGTTACGTGTTCTCCATGTGCATCAATGTAATGAATATCCAATGTGCTAATAGTATGGTTTATTATTGTTGCATTGCAATTAATGTTGAAGGATCGCTTAATTGAGAGCGTGCAATATGCATGGTACGTTTCATGCGTTAATGTTGATTTATTTTACTATATGAATAATGTTTTTTTTTTCAATAATGTGTATCTTATATTATTTCTAAATTAAAAACTAATGAGAATGTTATGTATGGTTTATAGTAATTAAATGTATTTATTTATTTGAAATTAGCATGATAAATTTGGTTAGTCCTATGATCTTGCATCACAATATTAGATAAACAATTTTCTTACTTGTGGCATAAGCGTTTGTGACACATTTCCAAAGAAAGAATGCAAAGATGAGTAATGAATGAAGTCCTTCCGGATTTAGATTTTACTAATTTGAATGTGTGTGTGGATTGTATTAAAAGCAAACAGACAAAACATACAAAGAAAGGAGGCACAAGAAGCACTCAACTTCTTGAAATCATACACACCGATATATATATATATATATATATATATATATATATATATATATATATATATATATATATATATATGGTTTGTTTGATGTAAATTCTTTCAACAAATATTGATGATTTTTGCGTTATGAACATGTCTATCTATTGCATGAAATGTTAGTCAATGAATGCCTTGGTAGTTTATATAAATGAAATGGAAAGACAATAAGACAAAAAGGTGAAAATCGTAAGGTCTAGAGGTGGTGAATATTATGGAAGATATTAGGAAAGTGGACAATACCCTGGTCTGTTTGCTAAGTTCCTTGAGAAAAGTGGATTTTGTGCTCAATACCCAATGCTAGGCACACCACAATAAAATAGTGTATCAGAAAGGCATAACTAAACCTTAATGGTATGGTTAGGAGTAGGTTAAGTAATTGAGGTTTACCTATATTGGTGTGCATGTATGCTTTAAAGACTACCATTTATTTGTTTAACATGGTTCCTAATATAGTTTCTCAGAAGACTCCTTTTGAGTTATAGACAATTAGGAAACCCAGTTTGAGACACCTGCATGTTGGGGGTTGTCAGACAAAAGTAAAAATATACAATCTACATCAAAATAAACTGGATGAAATAATAATCAGTGGATATTTCATTGGTTATCCAGAAAAATCAAAGGGTTATGTGTTTTATTGTCCTAACCATACTACAAGAATCAATGTAACTGGAAATGCTTGATTCATTGTGAATGGTGAAACTAGTGAGAGTGAAGCTTCATGGAATGTGGAGATTAAGGAAGTTAGAGTACAAGTTTTGTAGCTAGTACTTTTTCCTCAAGATTTAACAATGAGTCAGTGTAATGTCCCTACTGGAAATCACTTAATAAAATATATAAATTATAATTGAAATTCAAATCGTCATAATTTATTATTCCCAAACGCAGGAAAATTTAAATATTGGTTCAACGCGTTGAAATTTAAAATTAACATAGTCAATGATTTTCTTAGAAGTTTAAAATCAACTGAAAGTAAATACTAAAATAGTAAATAATCATAACAAAGTCTCATAGTGTCCCACTCTCCATCTCTACGTGTCTCTAGCCTCACCTGGAACATCATCTGCTCATGTGTCACAAGTCACACGATCATTGCGAAACACAAACAAAAAGGGTGAGCTCGTAACAATATAAACATATAATTTAATAAAATAGAGATCCACCCCAAACTACTTTATTTTAGTTAATACCTATTCGGAACCTTACTACCCCAAGGTTTTTCCAACCATCGTCTCATGCAATTGAAACTACTAATCCAAACACCATATACAATTACTTGACCATGGACCCAGGATATATCATGCTTCCACGAACTTGCCTGTTTGTGGTCCACCTTTACGAACCTCCCCTCTCGTAGTTCAACTCTAAAGCCCTCCCCGCCCGTAGTCCAACACACATGATCTATCCAACTTCAAACCTCCTCGCTTGTAGCAGCCCTCAAGTGTGAGCACAAAACATACGAACCTCCCCGCTCGTATCCTCACACGAGAGCATCATTAATATGAACCTCCCTACTCATATTAATCACGTTTTCATCACCAGTTAGGAACCTACCTGCTCATGACACTGTCAAGCATCTCCTGGTCCAGATTCAACACCATAACTACGCAAAACGCAAGCCAGAAGAAAACACAACTCTTTGTGCTATTGTCTGGCGCTTCCTAAGCGCGGCTAGGCAAAAATGTGTTGCAAACCGCCTAGCGATCCCAATTTGCCGCCAGGAAATAGGCGTCTGTTGATAGTTATCGCTTGGTGGTCCAATCCGCACTACTAGGCGCTACACTAGTAACACGATTCTTACTAATTTAAGCATTGTAGAGCCCCTTTTTAACACACCAATTATCACAGGTACATATCCAAAATACCAATTGCATACACATACCCTACAACATGCCCCAAAATTGCATCATCACAGCTCACATGCATCAATCATGTATAAGCACACATGCATTCACGATTTGAAATCATGCCAACACTTGAGTATGACCAAGACTACCCGATGCTTATAAGAATTTATAAGCCGACAACCAATTCATTCATATAATCATACAAGGTCTCAAATAGTACATACAAGAGTCCTATTATTCCCATGCCTCACACTAAAACCCCTATTTAGCGTATACCCAAAATAGAAAACTTCTAATTAAAACACCCAATTATTACACTGTTAATTTTTTTTTTCTTACTACTCTCCATCTCTTCATCTAAAATACCTACTGCTCCAAATTCCTCGTAACCTTTAATCTTGCTCAAGATGCACCTGGAATAGGTCCTAATTCAATCTAACATTTATCTCTAATTAAATCATATGTTAAAGTATTTAATGTCATAGAACTTGCACCTTGTACGAAATACTAGTGCACCATTTCTCTAATTTTGTGCAAGCCAACTTTTAATTAATTAAAGGGTGACCCTATCATTCGTTTCCAATTAAATAATCTAGTAGCCCCCACCCCCTTTCTTTCTCTTCATTTTCACCAATTTGTTAAATTTTTCCCTATACCCGATTAAAACAACCCCAAGATTAACGTTAGTAATATAAAAATGATATTGTTTCATTTAAGCCTCCCATTACAAAATTTACAATACATTATATTTACCTATAATATATCCATATTTAATTCAAGCAACTAATCATAAAAATAACTACAAATATAATCTTTTTTTTTCTACTGACGATCTAAACTAAAACATTTTCACTTTGATATTATCTTTCAGTATAATATCCACCTAAAATTCATTATAACAAGAAGCTAACGTAGGTTGCGTGTCTGCACCACCACGTGAAACAAAAAGAAAAGAAATCAAAGCATTTTGTGGGTCCCTCCAATGTACCAAATCCACGAGCAAAGCCTAAATTCCAAATAACACTTTGGTTGCATCACTGTGTGTCCCATCGTGAGGATTGGATTCCATGACTTTTTTTTCTTCTTAATTGATACCACCTGACAAGCACAACCCTCAGAAGAAAAAGGAGAAAAGAAAATCACCATGCTTTCTCATATATAGGCCATTAAAATGCAAGGCATGATAGAATTCAAGGAAGCACACGTACAAAACACAATATTTTTCACACGCAAAAGCCAAAGTAAATGAGGACCATATGCCTAGACAAATAGGAAGCCTAGAAATTCGTAAATAGGAATTCGTAAACATCACATAAAATAAGACAACCATCAAGTAAAGCCAAACGAAAATCACTAGATATTTAACAGCAAGAATAGGGTCACAACGTATAGACGATATACACAAAAGGATGAAATATGGTTCACGCCAACAAGGTTTTGAACCCACGTCCATACACTTATCAAACAATTGCATAACCAATCAATCAATTCAAGTTTCTTGATAATTCCTACACATATAAGATTATATTATAATGTATCATGGTCAAACATCTTATGAAAATAATAAAACAATTAAATTAACACACTAGTGACATACACAAGACTCAAACCCAAGTCCTCTCCACATAACTCCACACACTCAACCATGTGAGCTATCATTGTTCCTTATCATAATTCTCTGCATTCAATGTCATAAAGATTCCATTACCTGCATTTAAATTAAATAATTATTTATTTAATTATTTAATTTTCTCGGGTCTTACAGTCGGTAGTAGAACAACCACAAGAAATAGTATTAAGAAGATCTAAGAGAGAAAGAAAGTTTGTTATTTCGAATGATTATGTGGTTTATCAGCAAGAGTCAAAAAATGACTTAAGTATTGATAATGATCCAGTTTCATTTTCAAAAGCCATTAATGGAGATAACTCTTATAAGTGGCTAGATTCTATGAAAGATGAGTTTAAACCAATAGCACAGAATGACATATAGAACCATGTGGGATCGCTAGAAGAATGTATGAGAGCTGGGTGTAAATGGGTCTTTAAGACTAAGTGTAACTCTCATGGCAATATCGAACATTATAAGGCTCAACTTGTTGCCAAAGGTTGTACTCAGAAAGATGGCATTGACTATAAAGAAACATTTTCTCCTGTTTCTAAGAAAGATTCTTTTAGAATTACCATGGCATTAGTAGCTTGATATGAACTTGAGTTGCACCAAATAGATGTTAAAACTACCTTTCTAAATGGGGATTTAGAATAAAATGTTTATGTATGTTGATGATATCTTGCTTGCGACTAATTATGTTTGTCTATTAAGTGAGACTAAGATGTTTCTCTCTAACAATTTTGAAATGAAAGATATGAGTGAGCAATACTATGTGATAAGAATATAAATATTTCGTGATAGATCACAAGGACTGTTAGGTTTGTCTTAGAAAGCATATATTAATAATGCTTTGTAGAGATTCATAATGGAAAATGTTCAACATCTCCCCTTCCAATACAGAAAGGAGACAAGTTTAGCCTCATGCAATGTCTAGAGAAAGATTTAGAACGGAAATAGATGGAAGATATCCCTTATACATCTATTGTTGGGAGTTTGATGTATGCTCAAACATGTATGACACCAAATATTAGCTTTGTAGTTGGCATGCTTGGTAGATAACAGAGTAATCCAGGATTGGAGCATTGAAAAACTACAAAGAAAGTTTTAAGATACGTACAAGGAACAAAGAATCTCATGCGTACTTATAGGAAATATGATCACCTTGAGGTGATCGATTATACAATTCAGACTTTGTCGGCTGCATGGATACAAGAAAGTCTACATTTGGTTATGTGTATCTTTTAGCTGGAGGAGCAATTTCATGGAAAAGTGTAAAGAAGTTTGTCATTGTTGCATCCACCATTGAACATGAATTTGTGGCATGCTTTGAGGCCACGGTTCAGGCTAATTTGTTGAGGAACTTTATCTCAAGACTTGGAGTAGTCGACAGTATTACTAAGTCGATGAAAATTTAGTATGATAATTTCGCAACAGTCTTCTTTTCCAAGAAAAACAAGTATTCCAAAAGTGTTATGCATATGAAATTGAAATACTTTGTTGTTAAAGAAGAAGTTTAGAAATGTAGAGTGTCAACAAAACATATTAGCATTGATCTTATGATCTGACCCTTTGACAAAAGGGTTAACACCCAAATTATTTGTTGGCCATGTAAAGAATATGGACATTATGTCTATTAGTGAATGTTAAATGTTTAATGGTAATTTTATTAACGCTTATGTGACATTCTAAGCTCTTTGATGTATGAGTTTTTGAAATTTGTGTTTTCTTCTTTATGTTTATGTTTATTCATCCAAATTATGATGAAGAAAACAAATTATGTTATTGTTACTATTATTGTTATTGAAATGATATTATGTTTGAACCGATTATGGGCTTCTCATTCTAAAGTTATATTAAGGAGAAAGGGAAAGTAGTGCATGGAAGGGACCATATCGACTGAATGATGTGCAACCGTCATGACTCTTGTTATTTTTGTATCTTTGATTATGAATAGTGATAAAACCAATTTATGTAAGGTCCATTAATGCGCATTATGTTTATGTATTAAATCACAAAATGTTATGACATCATATGAGTCAAGTGACAGAATCTTAAAATTAATTGACGAATTAATTCTATTGTGACTCATTTGAAATATTATGATGGGTCCAAATGTGATTTAGTAAAATATAAGGACCTATTGGTTATTATGTGAAGTTATAATAAAGTAAAATAAAGATAAAATAAAGTTCAACCCAACTTGATGGATGTTGGTTTATAAAAGGGGATTAGGATTTTGTCTCTGGCCATAAGATTCTTTCATAGTAAGCCATCAAGAAAGATAGTGTGAGAGGAGAAAGAAAGGTAAAGAGATAGATTGGAAAAAAGAAGGTTGAAGAACAGAGATTGAAGATCGCATTCTAATTGGATCTCTCATGGGTCTAGGTTAGTATCCTATTATGATTTATGTATGTGAATATATAAGAATCATGAATCTTAAGATCCTATAGTAGCTTTCTAGAATGAGTTAATCGTATGAAAAACTACACGTTAATTTACAGATATACCTAAAGTAATAGGAATGAACAAAGTTGTTACCTGGAAAATATCCAAATCCCATTTGAGAATTGATAGTGTCAAGAGGAGTAATTGTTCTCCCACCCCACCTGACTTTCTCTGCTAAAGTCAGGTTTGAGAATAATGTCCCAAGATAATATCCAATATCATGCCCAAGGAGATTCAAACACCGATTTTGAGTTTCTCGATCCTAAAAATGTATATCATTATTATCAATTACATGTTATTCTTAAATTTCATAGTGAAAGTTGTATATAGTTGATTGTGAAGTTGTATGGACATCGACATCACCAAAGTAATAGAAAATAAAGGCTCAACAGTTGTCCATCCGTAGATAGATGTGTTGGACAAAACCTAAAGACCAGAGATTGTAACATCCCATTTTCTAGAAATTATTTGACTGTGACATTTAAGAATATAAAATAATTAAGTAAATAAAGTTATCATACAACATAGTATATCATTTTACAAGGTTAGTGAGGATCTTTACTAGAAAAAAGAAAGTAAAGATTAAAAACAAGTAAATAAGTCTCTTCTTATTGTCTATGCTTAGTAGAAATAAGTTGCAGGATTACCATTGTGTATTAGTGAAGCCACCTTTATCACAAATTAAATGATAAGTATTAATTAAAACTCAATAAATGTAAAAATTTATGCATTTTTTAATAAAAGAATAATGGGTTAAATTTATTTTTAGTCTCTAAATATTGTTAAAAGTTGTATTTTGTCTCTAAATTAAATTATAAAATATTTAGTCTTTATATTTTATGAAAGTTTTGTAAAACATCATCCTCGTAACCAGCATGTAGTGTACGGTGTTTCTCGTTTGAAATACAAAGTTCTACTCTAAAGTATAATATAACATGCACATGTTATTTGTTAGAGAGATGTTTTATAATTTTGTACTGTATGTCCCATCGGCCAAGGCCCATTGGCCAAGGTTAGAAAAACTCGTACATAGAAGACTATCGGTCGAACGGCCTGGTAAATAAACTGCGTAGGACCATCGGTCAATCGGTTCTACAAACTAACCACATAGCATCGTTAAAAGACTATCAGTCGAACGGCCTGGTAAATAAACTGTAGGACCATCGGTCAAACGGTTATACAAATAAGTCACAAGCCAACCACGTTCAGACCCATCGGTCCATCGGTAACACCTAAACGAGTGATTCTGATCCCCAATGGCACATCGGTCGATCGGACAAGCACGAGCAGCACCTAAACATAACAAATGACAATCGGTGGATCAACCATCGGTCGATCAACCATCGGTGGATCCATCTCTTTAGACTCACGTAGTCCTTTACATGCGTCCGTCGGTCGATCAGCCATACACGAATCGTTCACTTGTTAAAAACAGGGCATAACTAATCCAGTCAAGCGGCCATCAGTCGCACGGTCGAACAACCAGTCAATCAGGTTAATTAACGTTAAACGAGTCAGTAATCTTGATTAAAGGATCATTGGGCCGTGATTAAGGACCCCTAATTATAGGCCCACACCGAAAACTATAAATAGGGCCCAAAGGTAGGTTGGTAAGGATCTTTAATTCGCATTTATTACAGCAGTTACACTGATACCCCGATCGGTTCATTACTGACTTAAGCATCGGAGCCCTATAGACAGGTACCCCGATCGTCATCCCAGCCGATCGAGCAAAGGAGTGAATTTTCTTGGAGAAGAAGTTATCGCTGTAGTGAGAAGTGGAGTAAGCTTGAAGAGGTTCTTTGGTAGGCTCTTGGTCCCTACACCCGAAACAAATTTAGTTTAACAACGAAACAAAATTTTGTATAATAGTCTAGGAATGAAAAATATATTAAATTAACCTAAAAATAATTATATCAATTAAAACTCACATACCACCCGAAAGCCATTTTGTTAGTGCTTTCGTTCTCGACCCATATATGAGAAATGCTTTCTTGATTCTTCTTCATGAGTCTTGGATTGTAAATGCTATTTGATCCCTTTACATCATAAAAAGGATCGAAATTTGGTGTATTTATAAGAATATGTACTTGAATACTCTTGATAGAGGGTTTGTTAATGACTTGCAATTGTGTTTCTATCTTTAGATCATCTATGTGAATATCAT